>Ga0207964_1000055_pt1 | contig 43432 bp, 36 predicted proteins | sample Knorr_S23_td_250_FD_185608 | JGI IMG/M metagenome (GOLD analysis project Ga0207964, IMG submission 185608) | Marine microbial communities from Southern Atlantic Ocean transect - Knorr_S23_td_250_ad_251m_LV_A (SPAdes) (version 2) | ecosystem: Environmental > Aquatic > Marine > Oceanic | place...
TTACCCATCTTTGGTGTTTCGTCTCCAAAATGACATTTAAAGTAAAGACGAAAAAAGCCCCGGTTCTTACCGGGGCTTTATATTCGTTGTCCGACTAGGACTCGAACCTAGACTCTTCTCTACCAAAAACACACGTGTTGCCAGTTACACCATTGGACAAATGCGGTGCAAATGTATTTCTTTTGTGTGATGTAAAAGACACTTTAATTGACGTTAAATTTTTTAGAAACGTTCAATTATTTTTAGTTTCTCAAACACATAAATTGTACTTGAATACCCTCTTTTTGTAAACAATCCCATAATATTGGATAACATACCAATTACAAAAGCTTTAATAAAATTTTCTTTTCCTGTTTTATATTTTTCGCTTAGTATTGAAACATAGAAAGAATCTAAAATCATTCCCTTTGTTTTTACCAAACTAAATCCATGTTTTGTAAAAAGTTGTGAAATTGTATTTTTTGAAAAATGCCAAAGATGAATGGGCAGATCATAAGCGGCCCAATATTTTTTATAATAACAGGCATCCCAGCTTTTATAATTTGGCACAGCAATAATTACTTTCCCATTTTCTTTTAAAATTAGTTCAAGATGATCTACTGTTTCCTCCAGATTTGGAACATGTTCTAAAACATGCCACAATGTAACAATATCAAAACTATCCTTATCAAATTGTGAAAGATCAAGATTATCACTAACATTAAGCTTATATTTTTTTATAGCCTGATTTCTTGCAAGATCTGAAGGCTCAACCCCCCGTGTCAACCATGAATTTTTTTTACAGATATTTAAAAATTCTCCTGTTCCACAACCAACATCAAGTAGCTTTCCCTTTTGTGAAAGATTATTTATTAGTTTTAGCTTCTTCCCTAATGCAAAAAATCTTGCTTTTTGATAAAGCCAATTTAGCAATCCTTTTGCACTATTCGTGTGAGATATATAATCCGACGACAAATAGTATCTCTCAAGATCATGATCTTCTGGTCTTGGATTGGTAAACAAAAAACAACAATTGGCACATCTAACTATTGTAAACTCTTCTTTGCTTACCAAAAAATCGATACAACTTAGATGTTCTGTAAAATTGTTTTTTCTACAAATTGGACAGTGAGTTAGTTTTTTCACCCGCCCATCTAAGGGATAAACACCACTTATTCTTGATGCTTGACTAATTGATTTGGTGGCGGGATCTTTAAGCTCTTCCTTGGTGATACAGATGTGTTCTAAATTTTTCATTCTGATTACCACTTATTATTTTATTAAATGACTATTATATTTTTATACAAATCGCAGCCAGAGTACTAAACCCGTGCCAATTTCTTTTCTACAATAAATAATTTCAAAGAGTTTTAAGCATATTAAATCATCATTTTAATCCATAAAATCGAAACGAGATATCTTTTAACTTCGTTTTAGATCTTTTCACCCTTTTTAAAAAAATCAACTATCAATTCACTTTTTACCATTACATCAACATCAATTTACACCAAGGGAGAGGGAAAATCTCTAGGACTATGGGTACAAAACTTTATTTTATTATATTTTCCTTCAAAAATCATGCCCATTGCAACAATTTTACTTCCTTAAATACCTAAAATCAAGGCAATGCACCTAAATTTGCATGTATTCATGCTTAGTAACAAAAGAAAATATGCATGAAATTTGTTGTTTGCTTTTTACGTTGAAACAGTCAGTGCTTTTTTAGTCAACTTTTTTCAGGACGGGACATCACAAAAAAAACCCCGGAAAATACCGGGGCTTCAAAATTCTGTTGTCCGACTAGGGCTCGAACCTAGACTCTTCTGTACCAAAAACAGACGTGTTGCCAGTTACACCATCGGACAAATGCGGTGCAAATTTATTTCTTTTTTTTTACTTGGCACAAAAAACAACGAAAAAGAATTGATAAAATTTAATCCTTTTTGACAAAGTTCATTCATTCGTTAGATTCAAAAAAAGTACACCAAATATTTTTTATACATTCGCGGTACATTGTATGTAATTTTAATTAGTCTAATAAAAATGCAGTATCAAAAAATCAACAACCTATTCGGCTGGATTACCTTTTCAATTGCCCTTAGCGTTTATATATTAACACTAGAACCTACAACGAGCTTTTGGGATTGTGGAGAATACATTGCAACCGCATATAAACTCCAGGTAGGTCATCCTCCAGGGGCACCTACTTATCTTTTGCTAGGGAATTTCTTTGCGAATTTTGCTTTTGGTGACACCACAAAAGTTGCTTACATGATGAATCTCATGTCTGCCGTTTGTAGCGCCTTCACCATTCTCTTTTTATTTTGGACCATTACTGCATTTTCAAAAAAAATAATCGGTGAAATTAAGACCAAAGGGCAAATCATTTCAGTGATGGGTGCAGGTCTAGTTGGTGCTTTAGCTTATACATTCTCCGACTCTTTTTGGTTCTCCGCTGTAGAGGGAGAAGTTTACGCCATGTCATCTTTCTTTACGGCCATCGTTTTTTGGGCGGCTTTAAAATGGGATGACGAGTACGACAGAGAGGGAGAATCAGCAAACAGATGGCTTCTTTTGATCACCTATTTGATTGGGCTCTCTATTGGTGTTCACATGCTAAATTTACTTGCGATTCCAGCCATCGTATATTTGTATTATTTTAAAAAATACAAGCCTAGCAAAAAAGGGTTTTTAATCACAGGTATTACATCCATTGCCATTCTTGGATTTATTTTTTTCGGACTCATCCCACAAATCGTGAAATGGCTTGGGATTGTTGAAAGAATCTTTGTGAATACTCTTGGGCTTCCGTTTAATAGCGGAACCATTTTCTTTATCACAGCCCTCATAGCTTTAATCGTCTACGGATTGAAAAAGGCACAAGAAAAGGGTAAAAATCTAGCACATACAGCCTTATTAGCTATCACATTTATTCTCATAGGATATTCTTCTTTTTCCGTACTTGTCATTCGCTCCAATTCGAATACGCCTATCGATGAGAACAATCCTGAAGAAGCTGTAAGTTTACTCGCTTACCTGAATCGTGAACAATACGGATCCACACCTCTGGTTTATGGACAGTATTACACCGCAGGTCTTGACAAGAGGAACCCCTACACAGATGGCACACCCGTCTATGTCAAAGATGAAAAAACGGGGAAATACATCATTTCTGACGAAAGAAAAAATCACAGTCCAAATTTCGACAAAAACCACTCAGGAATTTTTCCTCGAATGTGGAGTCGAGATGATAGACATGTTAGAGCTTACAAAGATTGGGGAAACATCAAGAGCCGGAAAAACAAGAAACCTAGTTTTGCTGATAATCTAAGCTACTTCTTTAACTACCAAATCAACCACATGTACTTTCGATACTTCATGTGGAATTTTGCGGGTAAACAAAACGACATTCAAAGCCACGGATCTATTACCGAAGGTCAATGGCTCTCGGGTATTCCCTTCCTAGATGAGTGGCGTCTAGGCCCTCAAGACAATTTACCTTCAGCCCAAGCCAACAATCCCGGCAGAAACCATTTCTATATGCTACCTTTTCTTCTGGGTCTGATTGGTCTGAGCTACCATTACAAAAAGCATAATAAAGACGCTTGGATTGTTAGTCTACTATTTGTGTTTACGGGCTTAGCCATAGTTATATACCTAAATCAATACCCTTATCAGCCACGGGAAAGAGACTACGCCTACGTAGGTTCTTTCTATGCCTACGCCATCTGGATTGGATTAGGTGTTTTGGCTATCATTGAAAAATTAAAACAATACGCATCAGGAAATGCGGTAGCTATTGCTTCTACAGCTATATGTTTATTGGCAGTTCCCGGAATTATGGCAAGTGAAGGTTGGGATGATCATGATCGATCAAACCGTTATACGGCGAGAGACTTTGCAAAAGCCTATTTAGACTCGTGTGAACCCGATGCCATTTTGTTTACCATGGGTGATAATGATACATTCCCCTTGTGGTACGTTCAAGAGGTAGAAGGGTACAGAACAGATGTTCGAATTGTAAACCTAAGCCTGCTGAATACAGATTGGTATATCGATCAAATGAAACGCGATGCATATGACGGGAAGGGTGTCCCTTTTAGTATGCCTCACAACTTGTACCGACAGGGTACTCGTGATGTAGCGATTTACAAAGATGTAGGTGCCAGCAAACAACGCTGGGAGGTCTCTAAAATGAATAAGTGGATTCAAAGTGACTCACCCCAAACGAAAGTAAAATATGGAAAAGAGTATGTATTCTTTCCTACAAAAAAGTTAAGTATCCCGGTCAATAAGGCAAAAGTAATTGCCAACGGAACTGTTAGCCCAAAAGATGCCCATTTGATTGTACCCAATTTGGATTGGAATTTGAATGTGAATCAAATGGAAAAGAAACACATGTTGATCATCGACATGATTGATCAAAATAAGTGGGAACGACCTATATATTTCTCTATCACCATTGGAAATAGCGCACATTCATACGCGTACCTATGGGAGTATTTCCAACTCGATGGCCTGGCCTATCGTTTGGTTCCGATAAAAACAAAATCTGAACCGGGTAAAATTGGTCGTGTGAAAAGTGACCTCCTTTACAGCAACTTAATGGAGGGCTTTGAATATGGAAACGTGAATAATTCTGAGGTCTATTTGGACGAAACAAACCTCAGGCTGGTAAAAAATATTCGAAGTAATTTCTCTCGATTGGCAGATCAGTTGATTGCCGAAGGTAAAACAGATGCTGCAGTAGAAGTCCTTGACAAATGCCTTTGGTTAATGCCAAACGAAAAAGTGGAATACAATTTCTTCATGCTACCTATGGCAGAAAACTACTACATCTGTAACGAAAAGGAAAAGGCTAGGGCGATTATTACCACGATGATTGAAACCATGGAAGAGAAACTAACCTATTACAATCAATTTGAGGGTGCTCAGAAAAATAGTGTTAAAAATGAAATCCAAAGGCCTCTTGCTCTTTACAATAGTGCCGTTAAAATAGCTTATAGTTTTGACGATGCTAGTTATGCTGAAAAGTTAGCAAAGCAGTTTCAAGAGGTATTAAAAAAATCGGATATTAGATAAACCCTTGTTGGTGAAAACTTCATGAGTTATCTTTACAAAACTCCCAGGCTTTTAAAGTGGTATTACCCTGACCTAACCTGGGACTATACTTCAGAGGAAAAATGCATCTATTTGACCTTTGATGATGGTCCTACAAAAGAGCACACCAATTGGATATTAGAGCAATTGGAAGACTACAATGCGAAAGCAACCTTTTTTTGCGTTGGAAATAATGTGGAAAGTTGTCGTGATGAGTTTGATAATATCATCAAAAAAGGCCACACGGTTGGAAACCACACCTTCAATCACTTAAATGGTCGCAACCACAGTCTCCTCTCCTACATTCGAGATATTAGGAAATGTGGTGACGTCTTTAAATCAAAACTCTTTAGACCACCTCACGGTAGGCTGAGTAAAAAACAAAGCATGGTCCTGACCAAAGACTTTCAGATAATCATGTGGGATGTACTAAGTGGCGATTTTGACACAAACTTAAGTGGAGAAGATTGTTACAATGCAGTGGTTAACAACGTAGTAAATGGCTCAATAGTTGTATTTCACGATAGCATCAAGGCAGCACCTAGGCTGAAAGTGGCACTTCCAAAAATTTTAAAGGAACTATCGGACAGAGGGTACACCTTTAAAGCGATCAGCTAAATGCTTTCAGAGCTTTCAATAATTGATTCTTAGGCACCACCCCGGTTTGCCTCCAAAGAAGGATTTCCTCCTTGTAGATGAGCAAAGTAGGTACGCTTCGTACATTTAATTTTCTTGCCAGTATTGGGTTTTTATCAATGTCAATTTTAATGACTCTAACCTTATCACCCATTTCGCGGGCAACATCACTCAGAATTGGAGCGAGCGTTTTACATGGGCCACACCATTCCGCATAAAAATCAATCAATACGGGCTTCTTACTAGCAACTATTTGCCTAAAATCTGCCATGATTATTTTAAACTACCACACATATCCTCAGGTCTTACCCAGGCATCAAACTCTTCAGCAGTAAGATAGCCTAAGTTGATGGACTCTTCTTTAAGAGTTGTTCCATTCTGGTGTGCAGTCTTGGCAATTTTAGCCGCTTTTTCGTAACCAATCTTCGTATTCAATGCGGTAACCAACATTAAAGAATTGTCTAAATTCTTTTTCAGGTTTGCGTAATTAGGTTCAATCCCTACCGCACAATTTTCCGTGAACGAAACACAAGCATCTCCAATTAAACGAGCAGACTGTAAAAAGTTAGCAGCCATTACCGGCTTGAATACATTCAATTCATAATGTCCTTGCGCACCACCAACTGTAATTGCCACATCATTACCCATAACCTGAGCACAAACCATGGTAATCGCCTCACATTGTGTTGGATTCACCTTACCCGGCATAATGGAAGAGCCCGGCTCGTTAGAAGGAATGATGATCTCACCGATTCCCGAACGAGGTCCAGAAGCCAATAAACGAATGTCGTTACCAATCTTATTTAATGAAACAGCCAACATTTTCAAAGCTCCGTGTGTTTCTACAATAGCATCATGAGCGGCTAAAGCCTCAAACTTATTTTCTGCAGTAACAAAAGGAAGTCCAGTAAACTCAGCAATCTTTTCAGCAACCAAAACATCATATCCGGCAGGCGTATTGATTCCCGTGCCTACAGCAGTTCCTCCTAAAGCCAACTCCGAAAGATGATCTAAAGTATTGTTCAGTGCTTTTAGCCCATGGTTCAATTGAGAAACATAACCTGAAAATTCCTGACCTAAAGTAAGTGGGGTAGCATCCATTAAGTGGGTTCTACCGATTTTTACAACATCTTTAAAGGCTTCCGACTTTTCCTTCAATACATCACGTAATTTTTGCACACCCGGAATGGTACATTCAATGACCATTTTGTAGGCAGCAATGTGCATTCCTGTAGGATACGTATCGTTAGATGATTGAGACTTGTTTACATCATCGTTAGGGTGAATAAACTTTTCAGCATCAGACAAAGAGCCTCCATTAATCACGTGAGCTCTGTTAGCTATTACCTCATTGGTATTCATGTTTGACTGGGTTCCCGAACCTGTTTGCCAAATCACCAAAGGGAACTCATCATCATGTTTCCCCTCAAGAATCTCATCGCAAACTTTAGAAATTAAGTCTCTCTTTTCTTCGGCCAAAGCACCTAGCTGACAGTTCGCATGTGCAGCAGCCTTTTTGAGATAAGCAAATCCATAAACGACTTCTAAAGGCATACTCGATGCAGCCCCAATTTTAAAATTATTCCGAGATCGCTCTGTCTGAGCTCCCCAATATTTTTCTGCAGGGACTTTTACATCCCCCATTGTGTCCTTCTCTATTCGGAATTCCATAATATGTATTGTTTGCTTAATGCTTAATTTCTGAGGCAAAGATAAGAATCAATATTTATTGCAACCGCTTTTTCAATTCCTTGATTTCTTCTTTTAAATTCACTCTTTCATTCAAATCTACAGCCCATTCCAATGTTTTTTCGAGAAAGCGTTGATGTGCCTCAGATGTTTCTCGAAATGCACGATGATCGATAGACGAAAAAAGTTTGTCTAAATCTCTGTTTAGAATTAAAGAATTCTCTGTAAATATTGCCTCAGCGAATTTATCCCAAACGTAGGCTCTAGCCTCCTCATTAGGGTGTACTCGATCCTTCTCATAAAAACGATAGTCACGAAGCTCGTCCAAAACGATTTCATAAGCCGGAAAATAATGCACGTCATCAAAAGTCTTTTGGATTGCATCACAGGCTAAAAGCAAAGCCGACTTAGACACATTATTCTCATGAACCCCATCACGAATATGACGAACAGGACTTACGGTTACTAAAATTTGAATCTTAGGATTCTGTTTTTTTAATTCTGAATAAAAGGAGTGAAAAACGTTTTGGATCTCCTGAGAACTCGAAAATTCTTTCGTAAAAATATTCTTGGCTTGCTTATGACAATTCGCAACCGCTTTCCCCGAATCCAATTGATAAAGAAAAGACGTCCCAAAAGTCAGAATCAAAAGCTTTGATTCTTTTAACTCGTTCGCAACCAAAAGCTGTAAATCTTGAAGTTTCTGCTTCAAATCATCTTTAGATTCCGCCCAAACTGAAGAGTGACAAGAATAATGAAATATGGCTTCGTCCCTTTTCAGGAAAAGATTCTCGTCAATTTCTGCCCGTTTTAATGCATCTGTTAAATTTTGCAATAAAGGAATGGGGTGAAACAAAGTCCCGTAAGGATTACTGGTACAAGAAAACTTGTAATAAAGCAATCGATCAGCCATATGTTGTGCAAAACAAGAACCCACAGAAAAAACCTTATCACTGTGTGATAGCTTAAATGAGTATTCTGGAATAGGAACTTGTATCTGCCAATTCATCTTACAATAATTCTAGTGCATTTTCTGGCGGACGACCCAATACAGCCTTTTCACCTTTTACAACAATAGGACGTTCAATTAACTTTGGATGGGCAATCATAGCCTCAATGATCTGATCATCTGAAAGCTCTTTCCCTTTAAATTTCTCCTTCCAGACAGCTTCTCCCTTTCGAATCAATTGCAATGGACTTATCCCAAGCTTTGACAATAATGATTCTAACTCATCATGGGTAGGGATTGCGCTGAGGTATAAAATAACTTCAGGTTCAACACCATTATCTTGTAATAAAGCTAAAGTTTGACGACTCTTAGCACATCGGGGATTGTGGTATATTTTCATTCTCTCTAGATGTTTTTTGTGATTTGTTTTATATAAGAACCTATTCTTTCTGTCCTTCTTGCATTAAATAAGCTTTAATAAATGCGTTTAAATCACCGTCCATTACAGCTTGCACATTCGAACTTTCATGGCTTGTTCTCAGATCTTTGACCAGCTTATAAGGGTGCATCACATAATTTCTAATTTGCGATCCAAAATCAATCGCTTTCTTAGACCCTTCCAACTTATCTTTTTCTACCTGACGTTTTCGAAGCTCCAACTCATACAATTGAGATTTTAACAACTGCATTGCTTTTGCTTTATTTTCTAACTGAGAGCGTGTTTCAGAATTTTCAATCATGATACCGGTCTCATGATGACGAAGCCGAACAGCGGTTTCCAACTTGTTCACTCCTTGACCTCCTGCACCCCCTGCGCGCATGGTTTCCCAAGTAATATCAGAACTGGCAATTTCTATCTCTATACTATCATCGACTAAAGGATAGGTAAATACGGAGGCAAAAGAGGTATGTCGTTTATTCGCAGAATCAAATGGAGATAATCTCACCAAACGATGTACCCCATTTTCACCCTTCAAATTCCCGTAAGCGAAATCGCCATCAAACTGTAGCGTACAAGATTTTATACCTGCGGTTTCTGCTTCGTGAATATCAAGCTCACGCACCTTCATCCCGTTCTTTTCACCCCACATAATATACATCCGCATCAGCATGTATGCCCAGTCTTGACTCTCTGTTCCTCCTGCGCCCGAGTTAATGGTTAAAATAGCTGACATATTATCCTCTTCTTTGGACAACATATTCTTAAACTCAAGCTCTTCAATGGCTTTCAAGGTCATTTCATTCTGTACAATTACCTCCTCTTCAGAAGCTTCTCCCTCTTTATGAAACTCAAAAATGACATCTAAATCAGCTATAGAAGTTTCAACCTCTTGATAGGCATCCACCCAAATTTTCTTAGATCGGATATTTTTCAAAATGGTTTCTGCAGCCTTAGGATCGTCCCAGAAATTTGGATCGTGCGTCAAGCCCTCCTCATCTTCGATGAGCATTTGCTTCTTTTCAATACCCAAATAACCATAGAGTGCTTGTAATCGCTCTTTGTAAGCCTTTATTTGATCCGTATTTATCATAAAAACAAATATAGTTGAATTCAGCAGATAGAAAACAGATTAAGTCGTCAAGTGATGCACAAACGCATACATTGGAAGGGCTTATTCCATTTCAGCTAGAGCATCTAATATCAAATGGTGCTCATAACCTCTGGAAAGTAAATATCGAGTCAATTTTATTTTTCGTTGATAAGAATTCTTATCCTTTAACAATTGATTTTTACTTTCAAGAACACTTCGTAAGGTCTTAAGATAAGATTCATTATCAATTTCCTCCATCGCCAAATCAATGCACTTCGGATAGATGCCTTTGCGCTTAAGGGCAATAGTTATTTTTATTCTACCCCATCTTTTGATGCGAAATTTTCCACGAGCAAAACTTCTTGCATAGCGCTCTTCGTTTAAAAAGTTCAATTGCATCAACTCAGCAATTAAAAGATCTACAGCCGCTGGAATTAAGCCCCAAGAGCTAAGTTTTATTGAAACCTCTTGATGACATCGTTCCTGATAGGCACAGTAAGCTTGGATTTTTTGTCGTGCTATTTCTAAATCGTAAACTTTCAAAGCTATCTCTGATCTTTTAAGTAAAAAAAGCTACCCGTGTGGGTAGCTTTTTTTTTAAAGTGATAATTCTTCATCATTCTTATCAAACATAGCGTATTGTATCAGGTGATACGCATAAATAGGTCTTATTTTAACCCATTTCTTATATTTAAAGAACCACTTCATTCGCAACGAAAACAAACCTTTACTCAAATAGGCTGCTATGAATGGGTGGGCACAAATGGTGACACTCTTTTGTTTGTCAACAACAAGTGCATGATTTAGTTTGTCTTCAATTTCATCAACAATCAACACGGTAGCTTCTACATCACCTTTACCATTACAAGCAGGGCAGCTTTCAACCGTTTTGATGTTCATTTCAGGACGCACACGTTGTCGAGTAATTTCAATAAGACCAAAGCGACTTGGGGGAAGAATTTTGTGCTTAGCACGATCTTCTTTCATGAATTCCTTCAAAGCCTCAAACAGTTTCTTTCTGTTTTCAGCCTTTTGCATGTCGATAAAGTCGACAACGACAATCCCACCCATGTCTCGGAGTCTTAGCTGTCGCGCAACTTCTTCCGCAGATGCTAAATTGACCTCAAGAGCGTTGGCTTCTTGACTCTCTACATTATTAGTCCTGTTACCAGAGTTTACATCGATAACGTGTAAAGCTTCGGTATGTTCAATAATTAGGTAGGCCCCTTTTCTCATAGATACGGAACGACCAAAAGACGATTTGATTTGGCGTTCTATATTAAAATGTTCAAAGATGGGCTTAGTACCTTTGTGTAGCTTTAGTATGTTCTCCTTGTCAGGAGCAATAGTTTGCAGATAACGAGAAATTTCATCGTACAGTTCTTGACTGTCAACAAAAATGCTGTTAAAGCTATCGTTAAGTATATCTCGAAGTATGGCAGAAACTCTACCTAACTCACCTAATATTTTTACCGGGGCTTTTGCTTTCTGAAGTTTTTTGTGGATGGTTTTCCACTTCTTCAACATATTGGCAAGATCGGAGTCTAACTCAGCAACTTTTTTCCCTTGTGCTACAGTGCGAATAATCACACCAAAACCTTTGGGTTTAATGCTCTGAATTAGACGTTTCAATCGTTCCTTTTCAGCTGGATCTTTTATCTTCTGAGATACAGATACACGGTCTGAAAAAGGGACCAATACCAAAAACCTTCCTGCAATTGATAGCTCCGAGCTAATTCTCGGTCCTTTCGTAGAAATCGGCTCTTTTGTTACTTGAACCAGCACATTTTGTTTGCTGGCAAGAACAGAATCAACGACTCCTCCTTTTATGATATCTTTCTCTAAAGTAAAATCCGTCAATGACCATTTATTTTGGCGACCAGACATGGTCTTTCTGACAAATTTATTCAAAGAACGGATTTGAGGTCCTAAATCATGGTAGTGCAAGAAGCCGTCTTTTTCATAACCAACATCGACAAAAGCCGCGTTGAGTCCGGGTACAACTTTTCTTGCTTTACCTAAATAGATATCACCTACTGCAAAACTGTTATCACTCTTTTCATTGTGGAGTTCAACTAGCTTTCCATCCTTGAGTAGTGCAATTACTACTCCCTGATCGAAAGACTTAACAATTAACTCATTCACTAAATAAAAATTGTTTTAAGTAGGTTAGACACAAAGCATGAAAAGCACCCATATAATAGGGTGCTTGCTCTGTGATCAATCAGAAAAAATTATTTCTTCTTCTTGTGACGGTTTTTTCTCAAGCGTTTTTTACGCTTGTGCGTAGACATCTTATGTCTTTTTCTTTTCTTTCCACTTGGCATAGTGTAGTCGTTTAATACGTTAATACTATTTTAATTTCTCTAACATCGTTACCGCTCTGTTTTGCATGTCTCCCTCAGATTTTTCAATCAATGTGGATAATGTAGTACGAGCCTGCGACGTGTCTTTTAATGCTGCATAACTTAGGGCTAACTGCATGTGAGCCTCAAGTCGATTGTCATCCAATTGAACGACTTTTTCAAAGCGATTAACCGCTTTTTGATACTGCCCAGATTGCACGGAAAACAAGCCCATGTTCCACTGCAAGTCGGCATTTTGCGGATATTTATCCGCCAATGATTTCATTTGCAAAACCCCTTGCATCTGAGCTTCAGGACTTTCGCTGTTCTTTATGTTTGACAAAGCCTCTTGAATCTGCTCGGTTAAGCTAGCCTGAGCATTTTTCATAGCAGGTGTTGGCCTTACCGAGCTTGCATAAATATACAAAACTAAAGCAATTCCAATAACAACGGCAACGAGGGGGCTTCTTTTCATAAAATTCTTACTTTACGGTTACGTTCGATTTTACGCCGTCCATAAATACTTTAGCAGGCTTGAAAGATGGAATGTTATGGGCAGGAATAATGATGGTTGTATTTTTCGAAATGTTTCTTCCTGTTTTTTCAGCTCTTTCCTTGATGATAAAAGATCCGAATCCTCTCAAGTAAACATTCTCACCTGACTCCAAAGACGATTTTACTTCTTCCATAAAAGCTTCTACGGTTGTTTGTACATCAACCTTTTCTAAACCTGTCTTCTCCGCAATCTCAGCTACGATATCTGCCTTAGTCATATTCTTTTTTTCTTTTTGAATCGCTGTTTATAAATGATTTCCCATTAAATTTGGGTTTGCAAATATACGATTTTTCACTTCAATCAAAAAAGAACTTAAACTTTATTTTTAAGACTTAAGATTCTCATTAACAAAATATTAAACATGAATTTCTCTAGTCAGCTACTTCAATGGTACCGCAACAATCGTCGGGACTTCCCATGGAGAAGAACTAAAAACCCATACAAAATATGGTTATCTGAAATTATACTGCAACAAACACGGACTTCACAAGGGCTAAGCTACTATACTAAATTTACAGACAAGTTCCCTACGCTCAGGGACTTAGCAACAGCAAAAGAAGAAAAAATCTTAAAGCTATGGCAAGGCTTGGGTTACTACTCGAGGGCTAGAAATCTACACGCCTCTGCAAAACACATTCACCAGGAGTTAAAGGGTGTTTTCCCAAATCGCTATAACAATCTCATAAGACTAAAAGGAGTAGGCCCCTACACTGCAGCAGCTGTGAGCTCAATCTGCTTTAAAGAAGTAAAGGCCGCTGTAGACGGAAATGTTTACCGTGTCTTATCTCGAGTTTTTAATATTGAAACAGCAATCAATAGTACAGAGGGCGTTAAAATCTTTCAAAAGCTTGCTGATGAGTTAATATGTCACAAAGAACCGGGTGATTATAACCAAGCTCTCATGGATTTAGGTGCAACGATTTGCAAAGCCAAGAACCCTATATGTGATGTTTGCCCTTTGCAATCAAAATGTATTGCTAGAGAACAAAAAATCGCCGACAGAAGACCCGTCAAAACAAAAAAAAGTAAAATTAAAAACAGGTTTTTAAACTACTTTTGCGTTGAATATGAGAAGCAGTTCTTTATGAAAAAAAGAACTGAAAATGACATCTGGAAAAACCTCTATGACTTCCCTTTAAAGGAGGTTGATTGCGCAACAGAAGAACTGATACAAGGGGATATAGAAGTGATTCAAAGCATCATCGGAGAAAACACATTTACCCTACAGAAAACCCGGCAATACGAACACAAATTGAGCCATCAAAAATTGCACATCAACATATACTACATAAAATCCCATACTAAAATTAGAAAAAACGGTTTCATCAAAGTAAATCAGCACGAAGCAATGAAATTTCCCGTACCCAAACCCATAGAAAAATTTTTTAAAGAACTATTCAAAGGGCTTGACAACAAAGGATAATTTCATTAAGTTTGATTTTATCCAATATACATATTTATTAACTTAAATTAATACTAAAATGGCAGCCTCATTGAATAAAGTAATATTAATAGGGAATCTGGGAAAAGATCCAGAAACCAGAACACTAGAAAGCGGCATCGTGATGTGTCGGTTTTCTATAGCAACTACGGAGACGTACAGAAATCGTCAAAGTGGTGAAAAAACGAACCATACAGAGTGGCACAACATCGTCCTGTGGAGGAATTTGGCTGAAGTAGCTGACAAATACCTTCACAAAGGTGATAAGGTTTTAATAGAAGGGCGCATCAGATCGCGTTCATGGGAAGATAAAGAAAGTGGACAAATGCGATACATCACTGAAATACTTGCAGATCAAATGCAAATGATGGGCTCAATTAAAAAAGCATCAGACACGGAAGCCACAAATGTGGTGGAAGAGCCTAATGCTAATTCTTTCGTCCAAGAATCACCCATTCAATTGGAAGAAGACCTTCCTTTTTAATATAGACCTAAATCCTAAGCTTTGAGCCCCGAACCCCCACTAATTTTAAATACATTGCCCTTTTTAAACCCTATTGACTCGAGCACAATCCTTTCCCTCATCGTACTTCTGATTCTGTTGGCTACTTCCGCTCTAATCTCAGGAGCAGAAGTCGCATTCTTTGCGCTAAAACCTCATGAAGTTGAAAAAATAAAAAACCAGAAATCAAAAAGAGCAAAACTTATCGATGGATTCTTATCCAAGCCAAAGGATTTACTCGCAACCATACTTATTACCAACAACTTTGTAAACGTAGGTGTCATTATCCTTGCTACTTACATCTCAGCATCTTTATTTAATTTTCAGGGCAATGAGTGGTTGCAATTTTTAGTTCAAGTCATTATTATAACATTCTTGCTCCTACTTTTTGGAGAGGTGCTTCCGAAGGTATACGCCAACAACAATGCCGTTCGATTTGTTGGTTTTATAGTGCTTCCTCTTTCCATCTTTGACAAACTATTTAAACCCTTGAGCCAAATTCTTGTTGTTAGTTCTAGAATCATTGATCGGAAGTTACAGGGCAAAAGTCATAAGCTCTCTGTGGACGACCTCTCCAATGCGCTAGAGCTCACAAGCGACGAAAACGAGGATAAAAACGAAAAAAAAATTTTAGAAGGCATTGTGAAATTCGGAAATACCGACGTGAAACAAATCATGCGTTCACGAATAGATGTTACCGCTCTAGATCAAAAAAGCAGCTTTAACCTAGTGTTAAAGACCATAAGAAATACAGGTTATTCTAGAATTCCGATTTACGAAAAATCTTTTGACAAAATCAAAGGGATATTATACATAAAGGATCTATTACCCTATCTAAGTAAATCATCAAACTTCAACTGGAATGAACTGATAAGAGAAGTATTCTTTGTCCCAGAAAACAAAAAGATTGATGATCTTCTTAAGGAGTTTCAAGAGAAAAAAATTCATTTAGCCATTGTCGTAGACGAATACGGAGGTACTTCAGGTATTGTTACGCTCGAAGATATTATAGAAGAAATTGTGGGAGACATCAGCGATGAATTTGATGATGACAACATCGTATATTCCAAACTTGATGAGTTCAACTATGTATTTGAAGGCAAGACAGCGCTCAACGATTTTTACCGAATTCTAAATATTGAGGGAGAGCTTTTTGAAAATGCAAAAGGGGAGTCAGATAGTCTTGCGGGATTTATTTTGGAACTCACTGGGATCATGCCTGAAAAAGATGAAAAAATAAACTTTGATAATTATACCTTTACCATAGAAGGCGTAAACAAGAGAAGAGTCACAAGAATCAAAGTTTCCATTGGAAATAAGAAAAAACAAAACCATGAAAATTAAGGCCCTATTTATCGCTTTGATAACTGTATTTGTTTCTTGCTCAGAAAGTTACAACCCAAAACCTCTGGGCTATCACAGGATTGATTTGTCAGAGAAAGAATACCAACTTTTTGACAGCAATTGTTCGTATCAATTTCTCAGCCCAAAAAATGCGGATATCATCAAAGGAAAAAGGCACTGCTGGTATTCCATCAACTATCCGAATCATAATGCTACCATATATTTGACTTATAAAAAGCTAAATTCAAATTTAGAAAGCATTATCGAAGAAAGTCATAAGTTAGCATACGACCACGCCATCCGGTCGGATGGAATTATCGAGCAAGTATATGCCAATGAAGACGAACAAGTTTATGGTGTGCTTTATGACATTCATGGAAACAGCGCCTCCAATCTACAATTCTTTTTAACCGACAGTACCGACCACTTTCTAAGAGGCTCGCTTTATTTCAACGAAACACCAAATGCAGATTCATTACTACCAGTCAAAGAATACATCAAAGAAGATTTCATCACTTTGATAGAGAGTCTTACCTGGTCTTGAGTTTCTTAAACTGAAAGTAGAGTGCAATTTGTATTACAAACAACAGACTGGCTGCTACCAAATGAATCGGCTGCATCAATGCCATCATGTCGAAATAGGTGAGAATGATTCCGCTCAAAACCTCTAACACAACAACAAGAACAAGTAAATTAATGCCCTGAAATCTCATCTGTAACTTATAGTTTCTGTAAAACAATAAGGCATGAACTACAACAAGTGATAGGGCAAAAGATCTGTGAAATTTAAAGGTACTTCCTGCCAAGTCAATCCAAAGCTCCCTTTGGGTATGGTTTAAACTTCTGGAGATCTCATCAATAAGCTGTCGAACCTGTGTTCCTAGGGTAATTTGTAGTAAACTTAATACGATAGCCACAACAAGTAGATTGTTCAAAGTCTTGTCAAAAGCCAGCGAGCTTTTAGGGGATGATTCGGGGACCTCAGCAATCAGGTACACCATCAAGGCAACGATAAGCAAAGCCACAAGCATGTGTATGGTGATTTGTGCAGGCTGAAGAACTGAATACACTACTGTTGCTCCTAACCAAGCTTGAAAGCCCATTAGAAAAACGACAACAGCACTAAGGGTAACAATTTTTCTTTTTGAGTTCCAAAACCTAAAAGACATCAACAGCATGACAAATGTAAAAAGTCCTGAAAGCGCTCCTATCAATCGATTGATGTACTCAAACCAAGTATGCGTTGGGTTGAATATGGCATAATCGTGTTTGGTGTAAGGCGCCCAATTTGATGTGTTGTAATAAGACCCACTAATAAAATCAGTTTTAGCCGTCCACAATTCCTCTTCGTGAATAATCATCTGCCCCTCAAAGAACGAATGATTCTCTTTCCACTCTATTTGCGCTACACTTGTAGGCGGAATAACAAAACCAAAACACTTCGGCCAATCTGGACACCCCATTCCGGAACCCGTCATGCGAACAACAGATCCAGCAACAATAATAAGAAAAATACTAACGAGCGTAAATTTTGCAAAAAATTTAAATGACATGCAGTATGGATTAACGTATCGATTCAAAGTACTAACAAGCCGAAGTATCCGACTCACATCACGCTTCAGCTTACATTAATGTGATGCCACAAAATCTAGTGAACTGCTAAACGTTATTTCGCACAGCAAGATTTTGTACAGGAAGCCTCACAACGCTTCGCTTCTTTTTTGTCGCAACATGACTTAGTACAATCAGCAGCACAACTTTTCGGAGCATCCTTAGAACAACATTTTGCTCCTGAAGCTTTACATTTTGCTTTCTGCTCAGCAGTGCAAACCTTACCATTAGCACAACAAGACTTGGTACAATCAGTACTGCACGATTTCTCCGGAATTAAAGCAGCCTTGAAGGCCCCATTCCTGTATGAATTTACAAAGTCTACCAAAGAGGCCTCTGAGGTCACAGCCGAATCAAATGATACGCTCGCAGTAGCAGAACTAAAGTCTACTAAAGCATCCCTAACCCCATCAATATTCTTCAATTCTACTTCAATAGAACGCGCACATCCCATAACACAAGTCATTCCCTCTATGTTCATCAGCATTTTTCCTGAAGATGATACTTCCTGAGTCACTTTTTTAGACTGAGCAGTGGATTCCGAACAAGAAATCACCGTAAATACAACAGATAAAAGCAAGCTAAATTTCACCAACTTATTCATTATTTTCTTTGTTTAAGATTAATACTGCAAAGGTACGAATTATCATCAAGAACAGGTTTAAATCAGTACCTTTGCATGGGTATTAACAACAATTTAACTAAAGCTTACAAATGCTAAAGAGAATCGATACCCCTTTGGGTCACTGGATCATACTTCTTTCACTGTCACTTATCTGGGGTAGCTCTTTCATTTTAATGAAAAGAGGTCTTGACGCCTTTAGCTTTGAGCAGGTCGCTACCCTTCGCCTCTCCATTGCTTTTATCTCTGTTGCCCTGTTGGGGAGAAAATTTTACAGAGAAATTCCCACCCAAAGCTTATGGGCACTGTTCGGAACGGGTTTCGTTGGTAGTGCCATTCCCGCCATCCTATTTAGTAAAGCTGAAACTTATCTGGAGTCTGGCCTGGTAGGGATGCTTAACGTCCTAACCCCACTTTTCACTTTATTTATTGGCGTTGTTTTTTATGCACTTAAAGTAAAGCGCGCTAATTACCTCGGTGCATTTATTGGGGTGATTGGAACGGTATTCCTTCTCTTTCCCGAAATACAAGAACTAAACACGAAGACGCTGCAGTACAGCATGATGGTTATCGTGGCCACAGCTTGTTATGGCTGGAGTGCCAATATCATTAAGGCGCATTTACAACATTTAAATGCCTTGCAGATCACGACACTCTCTCTAACTTTTGTGGGGCCTTGGGCCATAATACATCTATTTTCTGGAGATTTTATTGAAGTCATGCAATCCCATCCTAAAGCATGGGCAAGCTTCGGATATACTGCAATTTTAGCGATTACCAGCTCTGTGCTATCTGTAATTGCTTTCAACAAATTAATCAAAATGACAGGAGCAGTTTTCGCAACCTCTTGCACCTACATCATCTCCATCATCGCAATACTATGGGGTGTTATTGATCAAGAAATAATTACCATACACCAAATCACAGGATTTACCATCATCATTGCTGGAGTCTACTTGGTCAATAAAAGATCCTAAACCGATTTGCCAGTTTGGTATAATTGTGTAATTTTGCAGACCATTTAGTATTTTAAATAAACTAAACCATAGCAGATGTACGCAATTGTAGAGATAGCAGGGCATCAATACAAAGTTGAAAAAGATCAACGCATCTTTGTTAACCGTCTTGAAGGAAAAGAAGGTTCGAAAGTTACTTTCGACAATGTTCTTTTGATTGAAGATAAAGGCAAAGTTACCGTTGGCGCCCCAGCTATAAAAGGTGCAAAAGTCTCAGCGAAGATTGAGAGCCACCTGAAAGGAGACAAAGTAATTGTTTTCAAAAAGAAAAGAAGAAAAGGCTATAAAGTGAAAAATGGTCACCGTCAGTACTTAACATCGTTAACGATCGGTACCATCACTAAAAAAGCACCAGCAAAAAAGGCCGCGACTAAAAAGGAAGCGCCTAAAACTGAAACAGCAAAAGCCTAATTAATTAACCAAAAAAAATTGAACCATGGCTCATAAGAAAGGTGTCGGTAGTTCCAAAAACGGTCGTGAATCGGAATCGAAACGACTAGGAATCAAAATTTACGGTGGTCAATTAGCTATTGCTGGTAATATCATCGTTAGACAAAGAGGTACAAAACACAATCCAGGCGAAAACGTAGGTATGGGTAAAGATCATACGCTATTTGCCTTATGTGATGGTACTATACAATTTAAAAAGAAGAGAGATAACAGATCTTACGTAAGCGTTGTTCCATTCGCTGAGTAACTCATTTCTTTACTTAACATAAAAAGACGCTTCATTCTGAAGCGTCTTTTTTTTATCCTAAGTTTTTCGATTCATCATGATACAAATTGCATTTCGGGAATTTCACCATGAACCAATAGACGACCATCTGTCGCAGCTTGTATTTCTTGAACCGTTACACCTGGCGCCCGTTCTAAAAGTTGGAATCCACCACCAGATATTACTTCCATTACGGCTAAATTGGTGATGACTTTTTTTACACAACCCACACCTGTTAGGGGTAAAGTGCATTTTTTTAAAATTTTTGATTGCCCTTTTTTATTGGTATGCATCATGGCAACAATAATATTCTCAGCAGAAGCAACTAAATCCATCGCTCCACCCATACCTTTGACCATTTTCCCAGGAATTTTCCAATTGGCAATATCTCCATTTTCAGACACCTCCATAGCCCCCAATACGGTAAGCTGTACATGCTGTCCTCGAATCATGGCAAAGCTTGTTGCTGAATCAAAATAAACAGCACCGTCAAGAGCTGTTATCGTCTGTTTGCCAGCATTGATAAGGTCGGGATCTTCCTCTCCTTCCACAGGAAAAGGACCCATTCCTAGGATGCCATTCTCCGATTGAAATTCTATCGAAATTCCTTTGGGAACATAATTGGCTACTAGAGTTGGTATTCCGATGCCTAAGTTTACATAAAAGCCATCTTCCAGCTCTTGCGCAATTCGCTTTGCGATTCCAATTTTATCTAACATAATACTTTATTATTTATCGAACCGTTCGTTGTTCTATTCGCTTTTCAAATTTTTCTCCTTGAAATATTCGCTGTACAAATATTCCTGGTGTATGAATCTGATTGGGATCTAAAGCACCCACCGGTAAAAGCTCTTCGACCTCTGCAACAGTAATTTTTCCAGCCATGGCCATCATAGGATTGAAATTTTTCGCTGTTGCCTTGTAAATCAGGTTTCCGGCTGCATCACCTTTCCATGCTTTAACAATGGCAAAATCTGCATACAGTGCCGATTCTAAAATATGGGGTTTCCCGTTAAAGACTCGAACTTCTTTTCCTTCAGCGACTTCTGTACCATAACCTGCAGGCGTATAAAAAGCTGGAATACCAGCGCCTCCAGCCCTACATCGTTCCGCCAGAGACCCTTGAGGTATTAAATCTACCTCCAGTTCTCCACTCAGCATTTGCCGTTCAAATTCTTCATTCTCACCCACGTATGAAGAAATCATCTTTTTAATCTGTTTACCCTTAAGTAAAAGGCCCAGACCAAAATCATCCACTCCGGCATTGTTTGAAATACAAGTTAAACGGCTTGTTTTCATCTTCACCAGTTCTGCGATGCTATTTTCAGGAATACCGCAAATACCAAAACCTCCCAGCATAAGGGTCATTCCATCTTTTATACCGGACAAGGCAACGCGAGCATTGGGAACAACTTTATCAATCATATTACCTATTAATTATTCAATTTTAACCTGTTAGATGTGATTTCTTATCACTTCAAGTCTTATAAAAATAACAAAAATTAGTTCATTATAGACAAATGGCCCGAACGAAAAGGAGCTAATTAAAATTCTTCGTCTTCAAGTTCGTCATCAAAGCTGATGCGTTCTTTTTCGAATTTAGCGCAATCCAACTCTATAGAAAGGTCATTGGGGATTTTAAAATCTGCTTTGGAAATTCCCAAATCAACGTCCCTATAAACGCGCTTCATATATTCGCCCCAAATGGGCAAAGCAACGTTAGCTCCTTGCCCCAAAGTTACAGTCCTAAAATGTACGGCTCTATCTTCAGCTCCGGTCCAAACACCAGTAACTAGATTCGGGACCACTCCAATAAACCATCCGTCAGATTGATTTTGAGTGGTTCCTGTTTTACCTGCAATTTGATTTCTAAATCCGTACTTCCATCGCAGCCTTACCCCAGAACCGTTTCTGGTAACCCCTTGCATTAAATCGAGCATCACATAAGCTTTCTCCTCACTAAGTACCTCTTTGGTGGTAGGGCTTATTTGATCCAAAACAACACCATTTTTATCTTCAATTCGATTTAAAAATACAGGGCTTGTATACACTCCTTTATTGGCAAAAGTTCCGTAAGCACCCACCATTTCAAAAATAGATACGTCTGGAGTTCCCAAACAGATCGAAGGTGCCGGAGGAATCCTACCCTCTAAGCCCATTGCCCTCGCCATCTTTCTAACTTTTCGAGGGCCTACTTGCTTCATTAAATAAGCAGTCACCGTATTGATGGATTTTGCCAAAGCTTGTTTTAAATTTAATTCTCCACCATAGACGTCACCTGAGTTTCTAGGAATCCAATCTTCTTCCAAACCCCATCGCTCTTTCTCAAAAGCAACTTGTACGTTAGGCACATTCATACAAGGTGAATAATTGTGTTGATCTATAGCCGTTGCATAGACAAAAGGTTTGAATGTGGAGCCCACTTGTCTTTTTGCATCTTTCACATGATCGTATTTGAAATAATGATGATCAATACCTCCCACCCAAGCTTTAACATAGCCTGTTTGTGGGTCCATAGACATCATCCCTGTTTGCAAAATATACTTGTAGTGTAGAATGGAATCCATTGGGCTTAGGGTCGTATCAACAGGCCCATCCCAAGTAAAAATTTGCATCTCTGCAGGCTTATTAAAAATAGTGTCTATAGCCTCTGAAGAAATCTGCTGTTTCCTGAGTTTTCTGTAACGCTCAGAACGCTTCATAGCTGTGAGCATTATGGTGTCTACTTGGCCCGGACGCAATGCTTCATCAAAGGGTGGATGGGTGTATCTCTCCTCATCATCCTCAAGCGCTTCCTTAAGCGCTTCGACCTCTTCTCCTTCTTCAAGCTCTTCGGGTTCTTCATAAACCTCTACATCCCAATGCTCATAGAACTGTTCTTGTAAAGCAGGCATGTGGGTGGCTACAGCTTCTTCTGCATACTGTTGCATACGAGAATCTATCGTTGTGAAAATTTTTAACCCATCGGCGTAAAGATTGTATTCGGTACCATCAGGCTTTTTGTTCTCCTTTAGCCAATCTTTCATATACCTTCGTAAATGCTCCCTAAAATAAGGAGCCAAGCCATCATTATGATTGGCGCGTTTGAAGTCAAGCTCAATGGGTAAGTCTATTAAAGAGTCACGCTCGACTTCAGAGATTATTCCATTTCTATGCATTTGTCCAAAAACTACATTCCTTCTTTTTAGTGCATTTTCGGGAAAACGTTTCGGATTGTATCGCGATGGATTTTTTGCCATACCCACAAGCAAAGCAGCTTGCTCAATGGTTAATTGATCTGGCGTTGTGTTAAAGTATATTTTTGCTGCCGACTTCACCCCCACAGCCAAATAAAGAAAGTCGAACTTATTCAAATACATGGTTAAAATTTCATCTTTCGTGAAATTTCGCTCCAATCGAACTGAGATGACCCACTCTTTAAATTTTTGTAAAACCCGTTCTATGATGTTGGAAGAAACATCCGTAAAAAGCATTTTAGATAATTGTTGGGTAATGGTAGATCCCCCTCCCGCACTTCTCCCTGTTAGTGCACCTACAATAGCTCTTCCTAAAGATTTAGCATCAATAGCAGAATGATCTCTAAAGCGTTCATCTTCTGTAGAGATGAGCGCATTTACCACATGATGAGAAATTTCTTCATAGGTTACAGGCGTCCTGTTTTCGTAAAAGAACTTACCGAGAAGCACACCGTCGGATGCATAAATTTCAGTAGCCAGATTTTGTTGAGGGTTCTCTAATTCTTCAAAAGAGGGCAGCGGACCAAACCAGCCCATAGAGGCAAACCACACCCCACAAGCCATACCTAGGATGGGGCCTAAAATTGCCATCCAAAACAAACGAATGAACCAGGAAGATAACTTTCTTTTGACGCTCATTTTAATGGGATTCTTCTATTCGTAAACCTACATCCTCAATACCTACTAGTAAGTCATCACGCATGCCATGTGAAAGACGAAACCTGTAAAATCCAGATTGTAGCAATTGTGTTTCCTTATACTTAAAAAGATTGTGCTTTATTTCACCGACACCAGAACCCAGCCATTTTCCATTAGGTTCTGCAAGCAAGTACTGAAGTGTATCTCTGTAGATGACCCCATCAGGACCTTCCATCTGTGCAAAAAAGAAAATATTAGCATACAAATAGTCGTTGTTATTTCGAAGACCTATCAAATAATCATACGAAACTCCTTGAGCTGCATCTATTTCTACCTCAAAATCATAGATGACATCAGAACGCCAACCTTCTGCAGGTAAATCTATGTAGCTGTCAAATAAGGTATCGTTACTGCAAGAGGAAAAAAGAATAAGCGCAAATAGTAACCCTATATTATTCCGTTTTGGTCTCGTCATTTTTTTTACTTCTGTTTGCCGAATTTTTATGTCCATTTCTACGTCTTCTGTTTGATCTTTTTGAAGCATTTTGATTTTTCGGACCTTGATTATCTTTAGTAGCACTGGATTTTGAAGAAGCGTTCTGTTCAGACGCCGATCCACTTTGAGCATTAGTGTTTACTTTTCTTTTGGATCTGTTGTTTCGCTTTTTGTTCGATCGTTTTCCTTTTTGTGTGTCGAAGCGCGTAATACTGTCTTGACCCACTACATTTTCGTAATCGTGTTTTGGTTCTTCGACAAAAGCTTGCACAAAAATCTCTAATGAATCTGGGTGTTTACCCTGCTTGTTTTGCGTGACAATTTCCTGGACCTTATCCAAATTTAGCTCAATGAAATGGGAAGGTTCACTGTGATACGAATACCACAACTTCCGCTTGAAGATGTCCATCTTCTGCATGAAAGCGTCTCCTTTTTTTGTTTTGAGCTTTACATTCGATTCCGGAAATCCTTTGATGGCCTCAACGTACATGTCCAATTCATAGTTCAGACAACATTTTAATTTCCCACATTGACCGGCCAATTTTTGAGGATTTAGAGAGAGTTGTTGGTAACGCGCGGCACTTGTTCCCACGGAACGGAAGTCGTTGAGCCAGGTGCTACAACAAAGCTCTCTACCGCAAGATCCTATTCCTCCCATGCGCTGAGCCTCTTGGCGAACGCCTATCTGACGCATTTCAATACGAACCTTAAATTCGTCAGCCATGAGCTTAATTAATTCACGGAAGTCTACGCGCCCATCAGAGGTATAATAGAAAATAGCTTTGATGTTGTCTCCCTGAAACTCCACATCACCAATTTTCATCTCTAGCCCCAATTGCGATGCAATTTCTCGGGCTCGATACATGGTTTCTTTTTCTCTACTGCTGGCGATTCCCCATTTTTCAAGATCTGAATCGGAAGCGTGTCGATAGAGTGTTTTTACTTGCTCCCCATCAACCTTAATTTTCTTTTTGCGCATTTGCAAACGCACCAATTCTCCTTTGAGAGAAACAACACCAATATCATGGCCAGGAGATGCCTCTACCGCAACATGGTCGCCCATGTGAACGTTTAGATTATTTTTATTTTTAAAAAATTCTTTTCGTCCGTTTTTAAAACGAACTTCTAAAATATCAAAGGGTTCTTGACCGGCCGGTAAACTCATATTTGAAAGCCAATTGAAAACAGGCATTTTTCCACAATTACCGGTACTACAAGCTCCTTCACTTTTACAACCCGGAACACTACCGGTCGTTGTTGAACAATTCGTACACGCCATCTTTATCTTTTTATCAGGCCAAAGCCTGTTTTAGTTTTTTATGGAGCAACCGTGCAATCTTAAAAGATGCGTCTAAGAATAAAATCTTAGGATTTGCATTTCTTTCAATATGCAATTGCGCCATATTCAGCTCCTCTATAATTTCCACGCAGTTGTCTGCATGAATAAAAGGAGCAAATTTCTCCATGGTGAAGTTTTGTCCGCCAACATTCATTTTCATCATCGCGTCAACACCATAATTTTTCAGTAATGCATCTCGCATTACATTGGATGCATACAGCAGAAAACTCTTTTGATTTTCTCTACCTGCCTTAGCCATACTCTCGGACCATTGCACCAACTTATCAATATCTTTAACTTGTAAAGCGCTAAAGCATAAGCGCATCCACTGCACAAAACGCAAAGCGTTTTCTTGCGCATCTTCTGTGTGTTCGGCAAGCTGTAAGGCCTCATTGACGTTCCCTTCTGCCAATGCCGAAATCATTTGAGCCTGAGAGAACTCAATGCCCCTACCTTGAAGGAAATCCAGTACCTCCTCATCGGAATATCGAGGTGCTTTCACCAACTGGGTGCGAGACAAAACCGTAGCCAACATATTCTCCGCGCTTTCTGCAACGAGTAAAAAAAGCGTTTTATGTGGTGGCTCTTCAATAATCTTTAAAAGCTTGTTGGCCGCCTGGACATTCATTTTTTCAGGCATCCAAATCAACATCACTTTTGTATCGCTTTCAAAAGGCTTTAAACTCAAATCTTTTACGATGTGCGCACTTTCTTCAACCGAAATAATTCCCTGTTTATTTTCGACACCAATATGTTTCAGCCAATCGAATAGAGAAAAATACGCATTATCCTCCAAAATTAATCGCCATTCGGCTAAAAAATTCTTGCTGATGGGTTTTGATTTTACTGAAGCAGTCGTTGCAACGGGAAAAACAAAATGCAAGTCCGGATGCGCGAACTTTATGTGCTTCGCACAAGATGCACAGGCTCCGCAAGAATCCTCCTCTTGTTTATTGGTACAAGCCACATATTGAGCAAAAGCTAGTGCTAGAGCCAAGTTTCCCGAACCTCTAGAGCCAAGAAATAGCTGGGCATGAGGTATTCTGCCTTCGCGTACCGAATGCAGCAACTCTTTTTTTGTTTTTTTTTGCCCCAAAACCTCTTTAAACAACATAGTTCAAAGATACAATTTGAAATTGATTTAAAGAATCCACAGAGGGCCAATCGAGTATAAATTTTGAGAATTAACAGGCCTTATATAGAATCCCTTTAACGAGTAAATGGTTTCTAAATCAAGAAAGATTTACTTTCTTCAAAAAGATGTTTTCACGTAACAATCAGAAGACTTACTTTTGTGGCATGAAAACAATAGACGACCTAAATTTTAAAGGCAAAAAAGCCTTAGTCAGAGTAGATTTCAACGTTCCTTTGAACGCGGATTTACAAATTACCGATGACACCCGTATTTGTGCTGCACTCCCAACCATTAAGAAAATTCTTAAGGATGGAGGAAGTGTCATTTTGATGTCTCACCTAGGGCGACCTGACAAGGGGCCTGAGGATAAATTTTCTTTGAAACACCTTACAAAGCACCTTTCAGAAAAACTTGGTCTTTCCGTGAAGTTCGTTACAGACTGTATCGGATCTCAAGTAGATTCCGAAGCTAATCAGTTGAAAAGTGGGGAAGTTTTATTGTTAGAAAACCTCAGGTTTTACAAGGAAGAAAAAGCGGGCGACAAGTCCTTTGCGGAGAAGCTCTCCAAGCTGGCTGACATTTATGTAAATGATGCCTTTGGAACCGCTCATCGAGCACATGCATCCACAGCTGTTATCGCAGATTTTGTGGGGGAAAACAAGTGTTTCGGTTACGTTATGGCGAACGAAATTAAGAACCTTGAAAAGGTGGTTAACGAAGGTGAAAGACCTATTGCTGCGATTATGGGTGGTGCTAAAGTTTCGTCCAAAATCACCATCATCAATAAGCTGATGGATAAGGTTGACAAAATTATTATCGGTGGAGGAATGTCCTACACCTTCGCCAAAGCAATGGGTGGCAATGTAGGTGCTTCGTTGGTAGAAAATGACAAGCTAGACCTAGCGCTTTCACTAATTGCTGAAGCGAAAGAAAAAGGCGTGGAACTACTCATTCCTGTAGATTCTTTAAATGCAGATGCTTTCTCTAACGACGCCAACACTTCGGTAAGCGACATTGACAAAGTAGAAGAAGGATGGATGGGGCTTGATATTAGCGACAAGACAAAATCCCTTTATCGCGATGCCATTTTGGACTCCAAAACCATTCTTTGGAACGGGCCGATGGGTGTATTTGAAATGGATACTTTTGCTGAGGGCACCAAATTTGTTGCTCAGGCTATTGCAGACGCCACAGCGCAAGGAAGCTTTTCTCTCGTAGGAGGTGGAGACTCTGTTGCAGCCGTTAAAAAATTCAATATGGAAGATAAAGTAAGTTATGTTTCTACCGGTGGTGGAGCCATGCTGGAATATCTAGAAGGGAAAGAACTTCCGGGCGTGAAGGCCATAAACCATTAAAAAAAGCGACTCAAATGAGTCGCTTTTTTAGTTTATAGGGTTTCCTCTATCGCTTCTATGTCTTCTTTTTGCTTTTCAAATTCCTCCAAAACACTAGGATAAATTGCTTCCGCATTAGATTGAATCGAATGATAGAGAAGCGAGGTATCTAAAACCTCATCTTTAACGATTCTGAATTGCTGGTTGATACGATCAAAAAACAAAAGTAGAACGGCCAAGATCAATAAGGCTTTCAAACCACCAAAAAGCGCTCCCATCATTCGGTTGATGAAACCCAGCGCAACCATCTTAATAAGTAGCGTCAGGACCTTAGCTGCTAAGGTAATGGCTATAACGATTACGAGAAAGGTTAAGCCGTAAGAAGCCAATTGCAAATACGTGGCCTCGAGTTCAATGAATTCACTTAAATACGCAAGCGTGAAAGAGGAAAAGTGCTTCGCGCCGTAAATCCCAAGTACCAATGCCAACAAAGAAGCCAATTCTAATACGAGGCCTTTGGTAAATCCACGATACAAACCGTAAACGATAGGAAGCAACAAAATATAATCGAAATAATTCATAGGATAAATTTACACGGAGAAAAGAAGATTCCAAAGAACATTGTACTTTTGTGGCAAAATATTTCAAATGAGAAATCCAGAATCAAAAATAAAGTGGGAAAAGTTGGTTGAATATGTCTCCAAAGAATTTGGAGAAGGCGACACCCTAGACCTTCAAGCCATCTTATTTTTAATCGGCATTCAAGAATTAGGAAAAGGGTATAGAGCGTTCAGCAAACAAGAGAAAATGGACTTGTTGCACATCGCCATATGTCGTCTTTTGAGTAATTACGGATATTATGAATTCGAGGGGCGCGATAAAGACGGCTGGCCTCATTACCAAACGAATGAGAAGCTTCCGCCATTAAAACCCGGTGAGCAAAGCATCCTGATGAAAGAAGCGGCGATATTGTACTTTGAAGAAAACGGGGTTGTCTTTTAATTTTTATCGTAAACGGTTACCGTTAACAATACCTTCTTATCTTCTTTCAGCACAAGCATACCCTCACCCGAAGCGTTGACCGTTTGGGCACTTACCTTTACAATCGCCAGGTTTTCGAAAGAAAAATCAACTTTACCCTCGGAGTCAGTAGTCTTTGAATCAGGTAGGCTATCCGGTCCATCCACATCTACAGTAAGTGTTACCGTAGCGTCTTTAACAACCTCCCCAGCAGTATTCTTAACCGTAACCTCTGCATCGTAAAAATGATCTACTTCGCATGAACTCACGAGGGTTAAAACTGTGAACAAGCAAAAAAATAAGCTTGCGAAGCCTGATATCGTACGTTTCATATGTCCTTTATATTTAGTAATATTGCGCATTGTTTGAAGCCAAATATACAAATTTTCGCGTATGGAATTGAATACGATGAAATAATGCAAAAACCATGCTAAATCAAATTAAGGAGCACATTTCGGAAGTAGAAAAATTCCAAGCAAACACTGCCGAAGCCGTGGAAGCATTTCGAATTCAGTATCTGGGTAAAAAAGGGGTGCTTAATGGCTTATTTTCAGCCTTTAAAGACGTTCCTAACGATGAGAAAAAAGAATTTGGCCAAACCTTAAATGAATTAAAAACCAAGGCGCAAGAAAAAGTTGAGGCTTTAAAAACAGCCTTGGAAGAAAAAGAAGATCAATCGGGTAGCGGTATTGATTTAACGATGAGTGCTGAACCTATGCGAATGGGTTCAAGACATCCTTTATCCATCGTGAAAAATGAAATCGTTGAAATCTTTGCACGCCTTGGATTTACTATTTCTGAAGGTCCCGAAATTGAGGATGACTGGCATAATTTCAGTGCGCTGAATCTTCCCGATGAGCACCCTGCAAGAGATATGCAAGACACCTTTTTCATCCAAAGAGATCCTGATTACTTATTGCGAACACATACCTCATCGGTTCAGGTGCGATTTATGGAAAAAAATCAAGCGCCTATAAGAACTCTTTCTCCCGGCAGAGTCTTCAGAAATGAGGCCATTTCAGCACGGGCACATTGTATATTCCACCAAATTGAAGGTTTGTACGTTGATGAAAATGTTTCTTTTGCCGACTTAAAACAAACGCTGCTTCATTTTGCACAGGAATTCTTCGGTAAGGAAACTCAAATCCGACTCCGACCTTCCTATTTCCCTTTCACAGAGCCTAGTGCCGAAGTAGATATTTCGTGTAATATTTGCAAAGGTAAGGGATGTAACATCTGTAAATACACCGGTTGGGTTGAAATTTTAGGCTGTGGTATGGTAGATCCAAACGTATTGGAAAACTGTGGCATAGACGCAAAAAAATACACTGGTTTTGCTTTTGGAATGGGTGTAGAACGAATTACCATGCTCAAATATCAAATCAAAGATCTAAGACTTTTCTTTGAAAATGACGTTCGTTTTCTCGATCAATTTACTTCTGCTTAATTCCGTAATGTTGAAGCGGGCTGCCTAGACCAGTTCAAAGTCCAGTTTCTTTTTTACCAAGTCGACTTGTCGAACGCTAATGCGGACTGAATCGCCAATTTGGTATTTCTTTCCGGATTTTCTTCCCACTAGGCTGAAGGTTTCTCGGCTCAAATCGTAGTGATCGTCTTTCATATCTCTTATGGCCACAAGGCCTTCGCAAAGACTTTCTTCCAATTCGACAAACAATCCAAATTCGGTGACTCCTGAGATAACACCATTAAATTCCTGTCCCTCTTTACCGGTAAGGTACTTGACTTGCATGTATTTTATAGAAGCTCTTTCTGCATCGGTAGACAACTTTTCCATGGCGGAAGAATGCTTACACTGCGACTCTATCTCCTCTTTATTGCGAATGGTTTCTCCGTCTAAATACTTTTGCAACAATCGATGCACCATGACGTCCGGCCAACGTCTGATTGGTGAAGTGAAATGGGTATAATCTTCAAAGCCTAAACCATAGTGCCCAATATTCTCGATGGTGTATTTTGCCTTGCTCATGGTTCGAATGGCCAAGAGCTCTACCATGTTTTCTTCCGATTTCCCAACCACATCCGATAAAACACGATTCATGGAATTGGCTATCTCTTTAGGTGAATTTAAATTCATCTGATGGCCAAACTGTTTTACGAAAGTTGAAAAGGTCCCTATTTTCTCAGGGTCAGGCACATCGTGAATTCGGTAAACAAAAGGCTTCTTAGTCGGAGCCCCATCTTTGGCTCTTCCTATGAAACTTGCCACTCGCCTGTTGGCCAGAAGCATGTACTCTTCAATAAGCTTATTGGCATCTTTGGCCTGTTTGAAATAAACGCCGGTTGGATGGTTCGAATCATTCAATCTAAACTTAACTTCAACTCGATCAAAAGTAATCGCTCCTTCATCAACACGTTTGGCTCGCATGACTTTGGCGAGCTTATCCATCAGCAACAGCTCTTCAGAAAACTTGCCTTTCTTCTTCTCAATAACTTCCTGTGCATCTTCATAAGTGAAACGATGGTCAGAATAAATCACTGTTCTTCCAAACCACTCATTCACAACTTCAGCTTTATCATTTAAGGTGAAAACAGCCGAAAAACACAATTTTTCTTCATGAGGTCTTAAGGAGCAAACCTTATTAGAGAGTTTTTCTGGAAGCATGGGTACTACCCGATCTACTAGATACACTGATGTGGCTCTTTCGTAAGCTTCATCATTCAAAAGAGACCCTTCCTCCACGTAATGAGAAACGTCAGCAATATGAATCCCTATTTCCCACAGACCGTCTTTTACCTTCTCAATAGACAAAGCATCATCAAAATCTTTGGCATCATGCGGGTCTATGGTAAAAGTTAGTACCTGCCGCATGTCTCTACGCTTTGCAATTTCAGCTTCCGAAATTTCTTCAGGGAGGGCAGCAACAAAATCTTCTACAGCTTTAGGAAATTCATAAGGCAAGCCGTATTCTGCAAGTATGGCATGAATTTCAGTATGATGCTCTCCGGATTTCCCAATGACCCTAATCACTTCCGCAAAAGGACTTTTCGCTCGATCAGGCCAATCTAAGATTTTGACCTGTACTTTATCGCCGTTTTTAGCCCCATTTAATTTCTCCTTGGAAATGTAAAAGTCGGTCCCTATTCTCGAATTATCGGGAGTCATAAAGCAAGTACGGGCATCCAACCTCAGATTTCCTACAAATTCTGTTCTGCCGCGCTCTATAACTTTTACAACCTGTCCTTCTGGGTTTTTCCCCGTATGCTTGCCTGTAAGTACAATTCTTACTCGATCGCCCCCTAGGGTCTGTCCTGAGTTTCTCGGAGGGATGTAGGCATCCGTTTCTAAATCGTCACAAATTACATAACCTGCCCCCGAAGCGGTCTTCTCAATTTTACCCTCATAAAATTGTCGGGTTTCATTCGTAACGTACTTGCCATGACCCAACTCTTTTAGAGTTCCATCAGTAAGCAAGTTTTTCAGAATAAATAGAATTTGGTGTTTGAGAATTTTGTCTTTCACCTGTAAAAGGCGGTAAATCTCTTTGTGTGTCAAGGGGGAGTCATCCCCTTGGAATAGCTCAACAATACTTCGTTTCAGTGCCTTTAAATTCGGGGATTTTTTTCCTCTATTCCTTCGCTTCTTCATCGCTAGTAAAACTAACAAAAATCCATTTACTATTCATGAATAAAAAGAAAGCTTTTCGTTAAATATTTCCTAAGCAGTAGACGAAAACTTTCTCACAGAATCGAATCCACAAAATAAGTCTCTTAAGTAGTTTCGCTAATCTTCCGTAGGTGTAAATTGAATTGAGGCATAGTATTTGGTAACTTAAAGTATATGCTTAGATTTGTTAATACAACATACGATAACCATCTCCCTTGCCTAATGAAAAAATGATTTAATACGCTCCTAATTTTCTAAATATGAAAAAACACATTCTCTTTACTTTAACTCTGGTGTTATTCTTCTCGAGCCTTCATGCTCAACATTGGTGCGGTGCGGTTCAAAATCAAAATAAGATTCTTGAAAACCGTCCCGAGTTGAAAGAAGAAATCGAAAAAAAAGAGCGCTTTTTTAACCAGTTGCAAAAAAATCAGAGTGAGAAACGCTTGGGAAATGAGGATCCGTATATTATTCCCGTTGTTTTTCATGTTATTTATGAAGATGAAGCAGACAATATCTCTTTGGCGCAAATTGAAGATCAAATGCGAATCATCAATGAAGATTTTGCTCGATTGAATGCGGACACCACAAACACACCTTCGGTATTTGCAAAATATGCCGGAGATACCAACATCCAATTTCGCCTCGCCAAACTTGACCCCGATGGTCATTGCACACAGGGAGTCACGAGAACCTATTCCCACGAAACCTACAAAGCTGCCGAGCAAATCAAAAAGCTGATTCAATGGTCGCCTAAAAACTATCTCAACATATGGGTGGTAAACAAAATCACTTTTGAGGTTCCCGGTATGGAAAACGCTGTCGTTTTGGGCTACGCTCAGTTCCCAACACTACTAAATTCGTCCCCAAAAAAAGATGGTATTGTTTTACGAGGTGATCGATGTGGCTCTGTAGGAACCGCTGCGGGGCATAAAGGAAGAACACTAACACACGAAATAGGCCATTGGCTTAACTTAATCCATATATGGGGAGATAAGGAGTGTGGAGATGATAGTGTAAATGATACACCCACAGCCAAAGATAAGAATGGGAGCTGCCCCACGTTTCCATGGGCCCAAGAAAGATGCAAAAAAAAAGTAAGTAATGGACAAACAATCGAACAAGCGTCTGGCGAAATGTTTATGAATTACATGGATTATACCGTCGGCAGCTGTCAAAATATGTTTTCTCTTGGGCAGGGAGAAAGAATGCGCAGTGCTGTTCGGGTCTTTCGAAGTGAAATCGCCTCAGATGATAATCTTGTAAAAACAGGTACCAACGACAATTATGGAGCCGTCACCTGTGCTCCTATTGCAGAATTTCGTGCTAACAACCGTTTCATCTGTTCAGGTGATGAGGTCCAATACACCAACACATCCTACAACGCTAAAAAAGAAAACATCAGCTCATTTGAATGGGTTTTTGAGGGGGGTACTCCGTCCCATTCCACAGAAGAAAACCCAGCAGTTGTTTACAATGAACACGGCATTTTTAAAACTTCTTTAAAGGTTAGTAATCAAGCGGGGCAATATAGTCTTGTTAAGGAAGCTTTTCTCTATGTTTCGAAAGAAACGGCGGGAATTCCTGCCCCATACATCCAAAATTTTGGAACCGATGTATTTGCTAATGATAATGGTTTCGAAAACTGGGGTCGCTCTGCTTCCAAAGATGCTTCATGGACTCAGGATGCATCCCTCTCAAACAAAGCCTTAAAAATAAGAAGCGGCCTGTTCAGCAAGCCCGGAGAAAAGCATATGCTCGTTAGTCCAAGTTTTGATTTGACAAATGCTAACGAAACTGTAACAGCCTATTTCGATATTGCTCATGCCAAAAGAAATGGCAATTCTAAAGATCAGCTTATTGTCTATGTAAGTAGTGACTGTGGTAAGACCTGGCAAAAGAAATGGGATAAGGATACTGGCGAGCTAAGTACCTTTGGCTCAGGAAATGTTTATGTCAATTACACCCCTGAACCGGAACACTGGGATCAATTCAATATTAACTTAAGTAGTTTTCAAGGGGAAGAAAATGTGAAATTTAAATTTGAATTCTTCGGCAAAGAAGGGAACTGGTTGTATTTAGATAACTTCGTAATAACCGACAGAACGACCTTAGAACTCCATTCAAACTCGATTTCTGAACTAAAGCTATACCCGAATCCATCAAAAGGAGATGTTACCCTTGAATTTGAACTCTTTGAAAATGCAGAAGTAGAACTGAGTCTAACGAACATTTATGGCGCTGTTATTGCCCAAGAAACACGAAAGCTGAAGGCTACGCTAAATCGAGTTTCTTTGAAGGATATAAAAGGCGACCTATCTGCAGGTGTATACTTTGTTCAGCTAAGTCATAAGAACTACAAACGCATCGAAAAATTGATTATTACAAATTGATGTTCGTCTTTGATGGCTAAAAAGCCCTCAAATTGAGGGCTTTTTTATGCTGATAAGTTCTGTGCAGAATACGTCAGCTTGCGAATCATTCCTTTGAAGATGAAAGACTGAAAGGTCACACTGAGAAGCAATTAAAGGAATAAAAATACAATTTAGCCTCGCTGATTCTGAAGTTATCAAGCTCATGAACAAGGGGGGGGGTAAAGCCAAACTCCTTCAAGCTTTGGCGGAGGAGAGTCCACAGTGGGAATAAGTAATAAACATGCACAAAAACGAAATACGTCAATTTCCCGATTTAAATATTCTAGACAACAAAATCTCAAAAAGGTGAAAGACTCTATTTTCATCAAAAAAGCAAAAAGCCCCGTAATCAGGGCTTTTTGTTTGAATTCATGCATTTGAGATATCATTTAGTCCTTGTTCGAATCGTATTCAGGTGCCGGACAAAGATGGAAATTAGGTACATCGTCAGTCAGTTTTAGCTGATACCCTTGTGAATAATGCAGATCTCCTAATCCATTGTATCCGTATTCAGGTAAATAAGGGTTTCCAGCGCCATCTTTTACAATCACAATTAGATCTGTAATAGATGAGAATACTTCGGACACATCAACCGGCTCCATACAGGTGTATCCGATCATGCTCCATCCTTTATTCATGTCCATAGGCCTGTCGATAACCGACGAATTACAATCTCCGTCCAGTTGAGCCTCTAAATCTGATATGGTTTGGTAGGCTTGCTGTAACTGAGCATACAAAGAAGCAAGTACAGTATCCATAGCGCTGGTATCTTCGTCGTTGTAGTGACACGAACCATCCTCTGCCGTAGCGTGAGGGTTAAAGTTCATCGCAGTGTCGTCCATACAACCGTGGTTGTGGTGATCGGTCGTGTCTGTTGAATCGTAGAAACACGAACCGTTGTCTTCCGTAGCATAAGGGTTGTAGTTCATCGCATGATGATCCATACAACCGTGGTGGTGGTGATCGATCGTATCTGTTGAATCGTAGAAACACGAACCGTCGTCTTGCGTAGCATGAGGGTTGTAGTTCATCGCAGTGACGTCCATACAACCGTGAACAAAGCAATCCTCCGTATTAAAGTCTGTGAAATCGCCTCCGTTCGAGTGTAAGATATCCTCACAAGGATGATGCGCTTCATCTTTAACCAATACAATGGTAACATCCTCATACAAGGCTGATAAGAAGAGGGTGTCTTGGGATTGGTGAACGTCATACCATTCGGTAGGTTCTCCCTGGAACTGAATCATCAAGGTATCCTGATGGAAGGAATAACTTCCGTGCTCAGAATACGTTTCAGAATACGTGTGTTCGTTGATTGTAAATGTTTGATCACCGGTAAAATGAACAGACATAGAAACAGAGTCCATTTGTTCAAGCCCATTTTCCAACATAGAAACCACTTTCCATGGTCCCTCAACAGGGGAATGGCAAGGGCCGTCATTCGGATAATGTAAGGAATCATAGTGATGCGCTAAGTCATCTTCACACGGGTGGTGGTAATCGGTCGTATCTGTTGAATCGTAGAAACACGAACCGTCGTCTTGCGTAGCATGAGGGTTGTAGTTCATCGCAGTGACGTCCATACAACCGTGAACAAAGCAATCCTCCGTATTAAAGTCTGTGAAATCGCCTCCGTTCGAGTGTAAGATATCCTCACAAGGATGATGCGCTTCATCTTTAACCAATACAATGGTAACATCCTCATACAAGGCTGATAAGAAGAGGGTGTCTTGGGATTGGTGAACGTCATACCATTCGGTAGGTTCTCCCTGGAACTGAATCATCAAGGTATCCTGATGGAAGGAATAACTTCCGTGCTCAGAATACGTTTCAGAATACGTGTGTTCGTTGATTGTAAATGTTTGATCACCGGTAAAATGAACAGACATAGAAACAGAGTCCATTTGTTCAAGCCCATTTTCCAACATAGAAACCACTTTCCATGGTCCCTCAACAGGGGAATGGCAAGGGCCGTCATTCGGATAATGTAAGGAATCATAGTGATGCGCTAAGTCATCTTCACACGGGTGGTGGTGATCGGTCGTATCTGTTGAATCGTAGAAACACGAACCGTCGTCTTGCGTAGCATGAGGGTTGTAGTTCATCGCAGTAACGTCCATACAACCGTGAACAAAGCAATCCTCCGTATTAAAGTCTGTGAAATCGCCTCCGTTCGAGTGTAAGATATCCTCACAAGGATGATGCGCTTCATCTTTAACCAATACAATGGTAACATCTTCATAAAGACCCATCAACACCGTGGAATCTACGTAAAAATGCACCGCATACCATTCGGTAGTATCTTCTGAAAAGTGCATCACTAAGGTGTCGTTATTGAGCATATAACTTCCATTGTCGGTGTATACGCCGTCTGAAGAAAATTCACTCAAAGTAAAGATTTGCATAGAGTCAAAATGGACAAATGTGTGAGTACTATCCTCCAAATCCTCAATACCGTCCTCTAAAATAGACGTTACCGTCCAGGGACCTTGTAGTGGTGAAGGGCAAAATGGATGATAAGCACTTCGTGCCGTATCAAAATGACTCATATAATCATCAATACATGGGTTTTCAAAACCCGTCGAATCTGAGGGCTCGAAAATACACGATCCGTCATCCTCGGTAACATAGGGGTCAAAATTCACCGCCATCCAATTGAAGCATCCCTTCAATGGGCATTCATTACCGATATTAGCATCAGGATTGTAATCCGGACGCTGGGAATTCAAACAGCCCATTATCGTTTCTACTGCGGTGAATACGTAGCTAATGTCATCTTCTGCCCCTTCCAAAGTCAATGTATCGTCTTCAATCGAGTAGAAGAAAGGTTCCGCTTCATCATCTTCTACTAAAATGTATATCGTATCCCCTACAAACATGAAGCTGCCGTGATCGGTCTCGTGATTACCTTCAGAAAATGAGGTAATCGTTATGCTGTTGTGCGCATTAAAGTGAAGATAACTCACTAGGCTATCGCTTTCTTCTTCAGAAGAAGAAACTAAAAGCCAAGATCCTTGGACAGGAGTATGACAAGCCGTATCCAGAGGATGAGTTAAGGTGTCTGGGTGGTCATGAGCTAAGGTATCTAGGAAGTACGGCTCGTCTTTTTGACAAGCAAAGGGATCCATCAGGCTGTCCCCACAATCTCCAATTCTTCCAATGAAAGGAGCGCCACCGCTTATATCACCCAATGACCAAAAAACCTCTTCAGGAAACTCACCAGCAGTTACTTGTAACATGTGACATTCGGACAAGTCAATGCATATTTGAGCAGAGCCAATAGAATCTTTGCTTAGAGTAACTTTAGATTGCCCGACAGATAATTCAGCGCCGTTCCAACCGTCACCGTAATCATCCATCATGTTTAGCGTCAATTCGGTTCCATCGCAATTTCCTTCACAATCATATCCCAACACAGGGCCGTCGCCACCACATTCCCCACATTCGTCAAGTTCCAAACATCCGCCATCATCATAGAGTGCAGCAGCATCGTAATTACAGGCCAAGGTATCAGTACAGCCATAATCTGAATACGTCCAATCGTTCTGTTCATCGTAAATTTCGGCATGGCCGTTCACCCAGTCGTAAAAGTAGGATACTCTCGCCCAAATACCCGGATAATCCGGATCTGCACAACCGATTCCCCAGCTGGTAGCTCCTGCCAATAACCAATCGGTATCGTCTGCATTTCGAACCACAAGGGGTCCACCCGAATCACCTTGGCAAGCATCTTTTTCGCCTTCACCAACGTAACCGGCACATATCATGGTCGCATCTACCTCATCACAAGAGTAGGCTCCTGAATTTCCTTGCGCATCTTGAGCAGCTCCACAAGCCACATCATTCGCTACGATAGGTAATTCCACGGCTTGTAAGATACTCGAAGTCGGTCCGTCCTCGTAAAGAGATCCCCAACCCGATGCCAGAGCTACAACGCCCACTGCTTCCAAATCGGATTGATCGGGACGCATCAAGCCGATGGGTTGAACTTTGTGTGTAAACTTGAGCGTGTCGGACAACTTAATCAAAGCAATGTCCGAGCCGCTGGAAACGTCCTCATAATCGGGGTGTACAAAAATTTCTGAGGCTGCATAGGTGATTCCTCCATCTGCGTAGGCATCTTCAGAGCCCACACGAACGAAAACCGAACTCGCATCTTCACCTTCTAGGCAATGTGCTGCGGTTAAAATCCATTGATTCGATATTACAGAAGCGCCACAATAACCCCCACCAGAAGCATTGACCAAAGCGGCCTGCCAGGGATATTCATGCAAATCGGCATCAAAGCCATTAACAATACGCTCTTGGGCGTGAAGGCCAGAAGCTGTAAAAACCAATAAACTAAAAATGGCGAGAGCTTTTTGAATGAGCTTTTTCATAATTTCCAAGGGATTAGATTCCTATTTAATGATGTTGAGCTGTTTCGTTACACTACTTTTCTTACCTTCTAACTTATAAAAATAGACTCCAGCAGGAAGGCTAGTCGCATCCATAGCTAAAGTGTGCATACCTTTGTTGTATTTAGTTGCGGCGAGTGTTTTTACTTCTTGACCTAGGGTATTGGATACCGCAAGGCGAATTTTCCCGTCCTGAGGTAAATAAAAGCTTATTTCGGTGTTATCCGTTACAGGATTGGGTACGTTTTGAAACAACTCTATATTTTGCTCAAGTTCTTTGTTTAAGGTTAAAGCACCAACTACGCTCACACCATCTTTGGTAAACTCTTCATTTCCGCGCTCCCAACGTTTTACCTGTACTTGGCTCATGCGGTCTTCCGACTTGTCGTAAAACTGAATGCTAAAGTTCTCCCCTTTCGTCATCCCTTCTTTGGCGGTGGTGGTTTCATCGTCTCCCCATATGGCAAGTCCGGCGTGTCCTTTTTGCTCGGGACGCCAAGCTACAGAGGCCACCATATTTTTTTTGGAATCATAAACGGCAATCTCATCACCTAATTCTGGAGATACCTCCCAGGCAGAACCTAAGATGAGTAAGGTATGATTGAGTCCTGTGTTTACAGGTTGTGCAAACCGCTCCGTATTCATGGCTTTTCTTTGGTAAGAACTCAGCTCTTGATTTTGAGCAAAGAGCCCTGTGCTCAGTGCTAGTGTAAAGATTATTAATCTTATAATGACGCTCATTGAAATGGGGTTAAATTTATAACGGACTATAAAAATAACCATTTATTCCAAATATACCCACAATTCAATGCAGATACTGAGTGTAAATACCTAAAATACACGAACCTAAAAACAAAAACCTATTTTACAGAGGCTTATTAAGATGGATAGATTAGAGATTTACATGTACGCATCGCGCAAACTGAACCCTTAAGTGGCCTCGGTTAGCTTGACTTGATAGCCTTACCCAGGTAAAATATCGCCCCCTTGGGTGGCTTTTTGGGTTTTAAATTTAGCCTCCATTCGCCCTTCTTTGAGTAGGTAAAGGGTTAAAAAGCGCGAATAACACGAACCTTCTGATTTAAACTCTTAGTCCACTGACTCGAATATTTATAATCCCCAGAAGAACAGTAAGCTTGATTGTTATAATAATCTTTCTCTGTAGAAGACAGGTGACAACCATACAAACCTGCAATATTTCCCTTTGCACTTCCTGGGCCAATTGAGTTATAAATTTCTATGAGTTCCCCGTGTGAAGGTAAGTACCAGTCTGAAAAGCCTTCTGCTTCATGATCAATCGCTGCTTGAGCTGCTGTTTTCGATACTCCTCCATCAGAAGTATAACACCCAGCTGCAATATCCATTGTATTTTGATACCCTGTACCTAAGCCTGTTCCAGAGGCTCCACTAACGTCCCATCCGGAACAGCCCCACTCATAAGTACTTTCTAGATTTTGTGCTGCTGCTACCAATCCGTGTTGCCCAGTTTCATCAACATAAAAAACAATTCCTCCAGCATGAGAATCTCCTACCTGCCAAGGACGAACGTCACCGTTACAGTAATAACCTACTACTGCAGCTGGCTCGCCACAACCACAGCCTAAATCTTCTGCAGTTCCATGTGGCACACCCGCACAGTCTGAACAACTTGAATTGTCTCCATAGGGTACTCCACATTCGTCTAAACAACTATCGTCTCCATTAACAACACCACATTGATCTGTACAAGAGCTGTTGTCTCCATTCAGAACGCCACATTCATCTAAACAAGAAATATATTCACAAGAACCATCACTGAACTCAGCCGCCGGCAAATAATTACAAGCCTGTAAATCCATGCAACCTGAAACCTCATCTTCATCACATGTGCCATCATTATCTTCATCTGACGAACACCAACCCTCATAACTAGCATGAACACCTGCCACAGCGGCATCTACATCGGCTTGAGTAATCCCATCTTCTGGAGTTACTGAAGCAGCACCTTCTGCATAACCTGAATCATAAGATGCATCTACATCGGCTTGACCTATTGGCGCACAAAAGTTAAAGCCTTCCAGCTTTTCTTTCAACTTAATTTGGTAACCTTCTGTGTAAGTTAAATTTCCGATTGCATTGAAATTGTAGGCGGGAAGATAAGCTAAACCTAATTCGTCTTTGACAATCTCAATTTTGTCTTTGTGACCATCAAAAGCTGCAATCACATCTTTGGATTCTATACAAGTGTAGCCAAACATACTCCATCCCACAGGAAGGGCAAGAGCCTCACAAGAACCATCGTCGGTATTAGCGTTAGAGTCGAAGTTGTATGCGCTAACATCGGTACAGCCTTCTACGATGGTTTCACATATTCGATCTGATGTTGTTGTGGCAGCCATAGACTCGTATTCGTCAGATAAACATACGCTTAAAATCGAGCATTCTCTGTCTGAGGTTGCTGTGGCAGCCATAGACTCATATTCGTCAGATAAACATACGCTTAAAACCGAACATTCTCTGTCTGATGTTGTTGTGGCAGCCATCGATTCGTATTCGTCAGATAAACATACGCTTAAAACCGAGCATTCTCTGTCTGATGTTGCTGTGGCAGCCATCGATTCATATTCGTCAGATAAACATACGCTTAAAACCGAGCATTCTCTGTCTGATGTTGCTGTGGCAGCCATCGATTCATATTCGTCGTATGTACAACTACTTAAAGTCGTGCATTCTCTGTCTGAGGTTGCTGTGGCAGCCATAGACTCATATTCATAGGCTGTACAAACGGTTAAAACCGAGCATTCTCTGTCTGATGTTGTTGTGGCAGCCATCGATTCGTATTCGTCAGATAAACATACGCTTAAAACCGAGCATTCTCTGTCTGATGTTGCTGTGGCAGCCATCGATTCGTATTCATCGGATGTACAAACGGTTAAAGTCGAACATTCTCTGTCTGATGTTGTTGTGGCAGCCATCGATTCGTATTCGTCGGAAGTACATTCGACTGCATTAATGCAATTTGAGGCTCCATTATCTGGACTGAAGGTCCCGAAAGGACAGGCCCAACATGCTCCACTCTCACCATAAGTTCCCGGTGAACAAATGACACAAGAGTCATCATCGGTAATGGCATCTGGATTGTAGTTGACAGCCAAAGGATCTGTACAACCGGCCAAAATAAGGTTGATCACATGGCCGCTGCCGCTCTCTACTATTTTTTCAATATTTGGCTCGCTACCTGTGTAATAGATATTTACCGTATTGGCCGTTCCTGAACCAAAAATTACTTTTCCTGTTGCGCCCTGGTGAGCCGTTAAATTATATGTGCTGTTGCCTCCAGCAGGTACAAAAAAGAAAATTTCTGTTAAGGTCCCGTAATCAAAGCTTCCTCCTCCTGAACCACTTCCTATACCTGCACTCGTTGATCCATCACAAGCGGATACTTCTCCGGATGAAGAGGCGTTAAAACTATAGGTGGTTCCGCAACCACAAGAACCTAATTCATGATAGCCATAAGCCCCTACCGCACACAGAGCATCACAGGCTTCTGAATCTCCTTGATCACAATGGCCCTCAAGCTCCCAACAAGCCTCGTAGTCGCCTTGGTCACATAGAGGAATTAATTCATTGGTAGGCATTGTATTGTATGCTTTGATAAGGTTGATCACATGGCCGCTGCCGCTCTCTACTATTTTTTCAATATTTGGCTCGCTACCTGTGTAATAGATATTTACCGTATTGGCCGTTCCTGAACCAAAAATTACTTTTCCTGTTGCGCCCT
>Ga0207964_1000056_pt1 | contig 43083 bp, 40 predicted proteins | sample Knorr_S23_td_250_FD_185608 | JGI IMG/M metagenome (GOLD analysis project Ga0207964, IMG submission 185608) | Marine microbial communities from Southern Atlantic Ocean transect - Knorr_S23_td_250_ad_251m_LV_A (SPAdes) (version 2) | ecosystem: Environmental > Aquatic > Marine > Oceanic | place...
CCGCACTTGCCATTTCGTGAAAGGCTAAAATCATTCCGATTACCGTACCTAAAAACCCAATCATGGGAGCGGCACCGGCAATGGTTGCTAAGGAAGATAAATTGTGTTCCAATTTATACACTTCAATATTTCCTTGACGCTCCATAGCATCTTGAATGTTCTTTAAATTTCCCTTGGCGAGAGTCCCTTTGGCGACCATATTGGCAACGGCAGAAGAAGACCTGTTACATAGAGCTACCACCGACTCAACTTTCTGATCGGAAAGGTAATCTTTAACCTTACTCATGAATTGAGGATCGTCTTTTACTGCACGCTGAATCACTTGGAGGCGTTCTATGAAGAAATATACGGTAAGAATGGAAAGTGCTCCTAAGGCAATCATGATGATTTGCCCTCCTAAACCTCCACTGGTAATCAATTCAATAATCGAAAGTGTTTTTTCTACGGGCTCGCTCGTCTGAGCTAAGTCAATACCCAAGGAATCTACAGCTACTGGAGCTTGCAAAAGAATTGTTTTCATCAGTAGGTTATTTGTGCGCCACTAGAACGCAATTGTATCAAATATATTGCATCAATATGTAAGTACCTGCACCTGCAAAGTACCCCAACAAAGCTAATAAAGAAATCTTTTTCAGATACCATACAAAATCAATCTTTTCCAGACCCATTACGGCAACCCCTGAAGCAGAACCGATAATTAAAGCACTACCTCCAGTTCCCGCACAGAAGGCTAAAAATTGCCAGAAAATACCGTCTTGGGCAAAACTCCCTACGGATGCCACTTCGTACATTCCCATAGATCCTGCTACCAAAGGAACATTGTCTACTAGGGCAGACAACAAACCGATTACAACATTAATGGAATAAATGTCTCCGTTGAAAGAATGGTTCAAGTTTTCGGCAACAACAGCCAAATGACCTGCTGTTTGCAGACCCGCGACAGCCAAAAGAATTCCGAGGAAGAAAAGTACACTGGCTGTGTCAATTTTTCGAAGTACTCCGATCACTGATACTTGCGACTTACCTTCTTTGTTTTTACTGCGGTGAATAATTTCTGTAGCAATCCAAAGTACACCTAAGCTCAACATCATTCCCATGAAAGGAGGAAGATGGGTTAAGGTTTTAAAAATAGGCACAAACAACAAACCTGCTAGACCCAAAAAGAAAACCAAATTTCGCTCAAAAGGGGTCGTTGGATCCATATAATGCTCCAATACTTTTGATTTTACCGGACGTGTAACTTCACCTTTTAGGGTAAACGTTAGTACCAAAAGCGGAACCAACATCGCTACAAAACTCGGTATAATCAGGGTTTTAATAATGGTAAGGGCCGTTAACTGACCGCCAATCCAAAGCATGGTCGTTGTAACGTCGCCAATCGGAGACCAAGCACCACCAGCATTTGCAGCAATCACGACAAAGCCGGCAAAAAACCAACGATCGTGCTTGTCGTCAATCAACTTTCTCAACAAAGAAATCATAACGATGGAAGTGGTCAGGTTATCCAGAGCGGCTGAGAAAAAGAAGGTAAGAATACTTACAACCCACAACAACTTTACTCTTTTTTGGGTTTTAATCTTATCGGTGATGATGGAGAATCCTTCGTGGGCATCAATCAACTCTACAATGGTCATGGCACCCAAAAGGAAGAATAAAATACTGGATATTTCACTCAAATGGTGCAACAATTCCTCTTCTATAAAATGTTGGTCTGCTCCACTAAGCACAAAGAAAGTCCATACCAAAACCCCAGTAATCAGAGCCGAACCAGCTTTATCAACCTTCAGAGGGTGTTCTAGAGCTATCGCAAGATAACCTATTACAAAAATGACAATCATTAATGTCAACATAATCTAGATTTTTGAAATTATTAGTTTCACGCGCTCATTCTCTTCACAATATGCTCCGAAAATTTCGCACAAAGGTAAAAAACTATCGAGTAATTTAAGATGTTCATCTCTTTAATTCACGATATAAAATAATCCTACTGAAATTCTCCTACCCTTCCTCAGATGAATCGGAATACATCTTTCCACTACTATGATCCTCAGAACAGCCCGTTACACTTGAAAGTACGTTTACCTGCCCCTGATATTTCAACAAACCTAGAAAGGCAAATGCCATCGCTTCCTTGGCTTCTACCAACAAGGGTGTAGACTTCACCCAACACCCTGGTGCATAATGGTCTAGTCGCTCCAATAAGAAGTCGTGATGCGCTCCTCCGCCCGACAGCACAACAGATTTCATCTGATGACAACGCACAACTGAACTCATTTGATAAGCAATGTGCTCAACAAAAGTTCTCATTTGAGATTTTACGGACAGGCCCGAACTTTTCAGTAGCGGAAGAATATTTTCACCCACCCACTCCCAAGCAAGGGACTTAGGAAAGGACTTTTTGTAATAATCCAAGCCGTTCAATTGATGAAACAAATTTTCATTCAACTCTCCTTGGGAAGCCAACTTCCCTTTATCGTCATATTCAAGCCCCAAAGGAGCACATAGAAGATTCAGAACGATGTTTACAGGACATACGTCAAAAGCCCTTCGTTTCCCCTTTACATCAAAAGATACATTTGAAAAACCACCCAAGTTTAAGCATGCATCGTGAGATAAAAATAGCATTTTATCAACCAAAGGGACCAAAGGAGCCCCTTGCCCGCCCATTGCTACATCTTGAGATCTGAAATCGTAAACAACAGGGGTTTTAGACGCTTCAAATAAGGGCTTTGGACTCCCTATTTGCAGCGTAATTCCTTTTTGGGGCTCGTGGAAAACGGTGTGTCCATGAGAGGCGATTAAATCAAGTTGACGAACCTTGTTTTCTTCCAAAAATTGACGAACCTCTTGAGCCATCAACACACCAAAGTCTAAAGACAAGTCGTCGAGTAAGTCGGAAGACAAACCGGGTGCATTTCTTAGGCGTTCTTTAAACAAAGCGTCGTAAGGCACCGTTTTGAAATGTACAATTTCAAAGGACCAGCGCTTCTGTTTCACAAATTTACAATAGGCAATATCTAAACCATCTAAGGAGGTTCCAGACATCAATCCTATAACATGGTAAGCTTCCAAAAGTCGTTATTTATTTGCCCACTAATTTGACTAAAAAAGTGTAATTTAGTAAGAGATTTAATGAAAAATATAATTTAAAAAGTAATCGAATGAATTTTGAATTAAGTGAAGAGCATAAAATGATTCGCGATGCCGCAAGAGATTTTGCTCAAACAGAACTTTTACCGGGCGTTATTGAAAGAGATGAAAATCAAACTTTTCCACACGAACAAATCAAAAAAATGGGAGAACTGGGCTTCCTTGGCATGATGGTTTCTCCCGAGTATGGAGGCGGCGGCATGGACACCCTATCCTACATTTTAGCCATGGAGGAACTCTCTAAAGTAGATGCCTCGGCCTCTGTGGTTATGTCTGTAAATAATTCCTTGGTTTGTTGGGGAATTGAAAAATACGGAACCGAAGAACAAAAACAAAAATACCTACCTTCCCTTGCTTCAGGAGAAATTATTGGGGCCTTCTGTTTGTCCGAACCCGAAGCAGGGTCCGATGCTACCTCACAAAAAACCACTGCCCTTGATTGTGGAGACCACTACCTCGTAAACGGAACTAAAAATTGGATCACCAACGGCAGCAGTGCTTCCGTATATATTGTTATCGTGCAAACTGATATTGAAAAAGGCCATCGGGGGATCAACGCCCTCATCATCGAAAAGGAGATGGATGGTTTTGTGATAGGCCCTAAGGAAAATAAAATGGGAATTCGCGGATCAGACACGCATTCTTTAATGTTTACCGATGTTAAAGTCCCGAAAGAAAATCGGATCGGTGAAGATGGTTTCGGATTCAAATTCGCCATGCAAACCCTTGCAGGGGGTAGAATTGGTATTGCTGCGCAAGCTTTGGGGGTAGCTTCCGGTGCTATGGAATTGGCCCTGCAATATTCCAAAGAAAGAAAGTCTTTTGGCAAAGCCATTTGTGAACATCAGGCCATTGCTTTTAAGTTGGCAGATATGGCGACTGAAATTGAAGCTGCGCGTTTGCTGTGCTTCAGAGCTGCTTGGCATAAAGACCATAAGCTAGATTATACAGAATCTGGTGCTATGGCCAAATTGTTTTGTGCTGAAAAGGCCATGAGAATAACAACGGAAGCCGTACAAATTCACGGAGGATATGGCTTTGTGAAAGAATATCATGTAGAACGCTTGATGCGTGATGCAAAGATTACACAGATCTACGAAGGGACTTCTGAGATTCAAAAAATTGTGATTTCAAGATCGATTCTGAAGTAGAAACCAGAGCACTTATTAACATTTGTTCATAAAGTAATCAACAATGCTTGTTGGTGTTGATAAAGTCATCAACACGGTGTTCATAAACTCCTGAAACCTTTATTAAACTAAGCCCTCCCCTATTCATAAAACTGTTCATTATTGTGTACGTAAGCTTTTCTAAAGAATCTGCTGTACAAATTCTTCAAAACAACCCCTAAAAGAAGCCGGTAATACCTTGTTTTTAAACAATAAAGCGTACATTTGCGCCTCTCTTCGAGAAAGAGAATTATTAATTAACCGGGTTTCGGACCCTTAAACAATTAACTATGGCAACTAAAATTAGATTGCAACGCTTCGGTAAAAAAGGGAAACCTGTTTACCACATCGTAGCTGCAGACTCTCGCTCTAAACGTGACGGACGCTACATCGAAAAGTTAGGTCTTTACAATCCTAACGTCAACCCTGCATCCATCGACCTTAACCACGACAGAGCTCTTTACTGGGTTCAAGTAGGTGCTGTTCCAACAGATACAGCAAGAACGATTTTATCGTACACTGGGGTGATGACCAAAAAACACCTTTTAGACGGTGTTAAAAAAGGGGCACACACTGAAGAAGAAGCTTTAGCGAAATACGAAGCATGGTTGGAAGGCAAAGCCAAACAAATCAGCTCTGTAACTAGCGCTATTGAAAAAACAAAAGCGGATGCTGCTGCAAAAGCACTTTCAGCTGAAAAAGAAGCTCGTGCGGCTAAAGAAGCAGAGATTCTTGCAAAAAATACACCTGAAGTAGAAGAAACAGAAGAAGCTGTAGCTGAGGAAACTCCTACTGTTGAAGAGGCTCCTGCTGCTGAAGCTGCAGCTGAGGAAACTCCTGCTGCTGAAGAGGCTCCTGCTGCTGAAGCTGCAGCTGAGGAAACTCCTGCTGCTGAAGAGGCTCCTGCTGCTGAAGAGGCTGCAGAGTAATGAAACTGAAGGATTGCTACTTTATAGGTCACATCAGTCGTAAACACGGCTTCAAAGGAGACCTGCTCGTAAAGCTAGACGTTGATGATCCTTCGAAATACAAAAAATTGGAATCCGTCTTCATTGATCGTAAAGGAAGACTGGTTCCTTTTTTTTTGAGTTCCTGTAAACTTACCCAAAAAGGTTTTTTACACATTCACATTGAAGGAGTCGACACAGAGACTGAAGCCAATAAACTTCAAAAATGTGGACTTTACCTACCTCTTTCCTTCCTACCTCCTATGGAAGGAAATCAATTCTACTACCATGAAATTGAAGGGTATAAAGTGATTGATAAAACCTACGGTGAAGTAGGAAACATCACTGAGGTTATCAACCAAGCGGTTCAACCGCTTTTTGCCATCCAAAACGGTGAGAAAGAAGTTCTCATCCCCATCGACGATTCAATTATCGATCAATTGGATCGAGAAAACAAAGTACTTTACTTAAATTGCCCTGAAGGGTTAATCGAAATTTACCTCGATTAAATTCAAAAGTCTATGAAGATTAAACACACATAGATTTCCATTGCCTCAACATTAAAAAATACACCATGGGGAAGAATAAGAAAAAGAAAGACATCACGGGAGTGGTTTATTCTACGAATCAAAGTTACGATTACGCCTATGACGATGAATTGGACGAGGAAACACTAGACCCGAACGAGCAAGATTTAAGAATTGTATTAGATCGTAAAAAAGGAGGTAAAGTGGTTACAGCTATCATCGATTTCATTGGCACAACTGAAGACCTTAAAGCTTTGGGGAAAGAACTGAAAACATCTTGTGGCGTAGGGGGCACTGTAAAAGAAGGAGAAATCCTCATTCAGGGCGACTTTAGAGATAAAATTCTAAAACTCCTCATCGACAAAGGCTACAAAGCCAAAAAGAAAGGGGGCTGAAAAGTCAAACCACACATCCACTCCTCAAACCAACTTAAGGGCAATGAAACAAATTCAAGAAGCTGTAAATTTCATCAAAAGCTACAATTACACCTCCCCAAAAATAGGAATCATATTGGGTACAGGTTTAGGGGGCTTACTTGAAAAATGCCAAGTAGAACTAAGCATCCCCTACAAAGACATTCCTCACTTCCCAGAGGCCACAGTAGAATCTCACCAAGGTCAGTTAATTTTTGCTCAAATTGAAAACAAATCGGTAGTCATCATGCAGGGTCGTTTTCACTATTACGAGGGATATGATGCTAAAGAGATTACTTTTCCCGTTCGTGTTTTGAAAGAGTTGGGCATTGGGAACCTCCTCATTTCAAATGCTTCTGGCGCTCTAAATACCGACTATAAAAAAGGGGACTTAGTCATCGTAAACGACCACATCAATCTCTTGTTTGACAATCCACTGCGTGGTAAGAATATTGATGAACATGGACCGAGATTTACGGACATGTCGGAACCTTACGACCCAAAACTACGAGACTTACTCTGGAAGTGTTCTAAAAAAATAGAAAGCACATTTCACACCGGCGTATACGCTGCTTGGCAAGGCCCTTCCCTTGAAACGAGAGCTGAATATAGAATGCTGAAAATTATAGGAGCTGATTTGGTGGGCATGTCTACGGTACCAGAGGTCATTGTTGCCAACCACATGAGTTTGCCCTGTGCAGTTGTCTCTGTACTGACCGACGAGTGTGACCCGGATCAACTAAAACCGGTTTCTATCGAAGAGATTATAGCCACAGCAAGAAATGCAGAGCCTCACCTCACACAACTATTCACCATGCTTATAGCTGAACTATAAACCTCCCAGAAAAGCCATGGTATCTACCCCATCGGCGTAGTCTTCTACACCCGGACATTGTGCTTGCCCAAAATCAAATGAGTTTGGAAGATTCGATTTAGAAACAATACACTGTATTGATTCTGATTGAAAATTCAAATGTTTATTCAAGGTACCCAAAGATTCATAGGTTTCATAGTGAAGCATTGATATGGGCGAAGATAGAGCCTCATCTTCTTTGAGTAACAAAAACCCATTTTCCAACATTTCGTGCCCACCCATTAAAAAGAGTGCTCGATGGTAATCAAAATTGTTTGCGTATTTTTTGTTATCAACGACATACTTGTATTCATAGAATGCATCAAAAAGAAGATCAAAATCATAGCCTTCAGGTACATAAACTTTCGAAACATTTCTACACCCTAAACCATAATAGGCAAAAACATCGTCTCCAAGAGCTACCAAATCTTCTTTAGACTCCTCGCCTGTTAAAACAGCTACAGAGTTTCTGTTCTTTCGAATTATGTGGGGATACTTTGCAAAATAATGGTCAAAATAACGCCCAGAATTGTCAGAACCCGTTGCAATAACGGCATCAAAGCCCTCTAGGGTTCCCTCGGTAAACTCTATTCTTTTCTCAAAGTCAGAATTTATATGAGTCAGCATCTGGGTGATTAGGGGTAAAAACTGTTTATCATCGGAAGACAGCTTTACCAATAAGTGATTTCCACTCATCAATCCGCAAACGTAATCATGAAAACCAACCAAAGGAATATTCCCCGCCATAATCATGGCTATTTTCTTGGGCTCGTCATTCCACGCATACTTAGAAGCCCAAGTACTCAACACCTCATCATTAAGCCATGTAGATAAGGCAAAAATAGATCTGCGTACGTTTTGCTCATCAAACCATCCGTTGTGAATTTTTGCTGATGAAATCAGCGCATTAAACACATCGTAAAACAGGTCATTCAATTCCGAATCCCCCCTTGGAGAATCAGCAAACTGAAACTGTTTCATAAACTTTCCTAAACAACTTAAAGCTTGTAGGGTATTTTGGCGATTCATCCGCAATGTTTTTTCTATCTTTGTTTCGCAAACATACAAATCTTTAAAATACAAAAGACTATGGCAATTATAATCACCGACGAATGCATCAATTGTGGAGCATGTGAAGCTGAATGCCCAAACACGGCAATCTATGAAGGCGGAGTGGAGTGGACATTTGCTGAAGGGACTGAACTTACGGGTCAAGTCAATTCCAAAACAGGTATCTCTGCTGATGCAGACGAAGAACTAGAACCTATTTCTTACGACTTATATTATATAGCTACAGATAAATGCACCGAGTGTAAAGGATTTCATGAAGAACCTCAGTGTGCTGCAGTATGTCCTGTGGAATGCTGTATACCAGATGAAGATCACGTTGAAACAGAAGAAGAACTTCTCGCTAAAAAAGCAATGCTACATTGTGAATAGACCCTTCAAATATCTATTATTTGTTGTTCTTTCTATTTCACTAACTAGTCAGGCTCAAAACGGAAATGATTTTATCTTTTTCGAGGCCAGACTACAGACCCTTGCCAACAAGGTTTTAACGGCAGTTACCGACTCCCTCAAAGAAGAAGCCAACCGCTTACTCATAGAAGACGTTGAGGAAGTACTCTTAATCAAAGGCAGCTTTCATTACAACTTTGAAAATATCGAGAACCTAAGTATCATAGATGCTCCCGATAAGTCTTTTAAAATTTTCAATTGGGTCATGCCAAAAGAAAATGGTTCTTTCGAGTATTTCGCCTACTTACAGTTCTACAACAAGCGATCTAAAGAGTTGCATTTCCTCAAGCTGAATGATACGTCTGCTCACATAGACAGTGAGCAATTTAAAATCCTCGAAGGGGGAGACTGGTTCGGTGCCCTGTACGCGGAGATCATTCACAACTCATTCAACAAAAAAAATTACTACACCCTTGTCGGCTGGGATGGTAACAATCAATTTACGACCAAAAGAATCATTGAAATCCTACACTTCAGCGAAGACCATAAACCCATTTTTGGAGCACCTATCATTAAAATGAATGACGGCACTCGCACCCGTATGATTTTGGAATATGCCAAAAAAACAAGCACGAATATGGCGTACAATGATAACAGCGAATACATTGTTTTCGACCAACTTGAGCCGATAGATGGAGCCGAAAAAGGAATGTATGAGTTCTATGTACCCAATTTAAGCTACGATGGCCTTACCTTTAAAAATGGAAAATGGAGACTGGTAGAAAACATTCCTGCATACAACGATAAAAAACGAAATCGTAAGCAATTAAAAAACATCGAAAGAGGTCTTCAAGCACCTTAAGCACATCGATTCTCCTCTTGAGTCTGAAATATCCTCAAGGCTCCCAAATAAAAAAATCTTTTTAGATCCGAAATTCTCTTTGTTTACCTGACTTCACAAAGCATCATAAACTTGATGGCTGTCCGTTGAAAAAATGTTAATAATAACAGACCAAAACCTTTTTCATATCCTTGAAATAGTCGAATTTTGCTTTTTTATTCACTAAGTCAAACTGACTCATTTTAAAAATGAAAAAACACAACTTCAGTGCCGGTCCTTGCGTACTTCCGCAAGAGGTTCTTGAGCAAGCTTCACAAGCTGTCTTAAATTTCAACAACCTAGACCTTTCCCTAATTGAAATATCCCATCGAAGTAAAGACTTCATTGCGGTCATGGACAAAGCGCAGGCTTTGGTAAAAGAGCTTTTGGATTTACCCGAAGGGTATTCTGTTATGTTCCTCCAAGGAGGTGCAAGTACTCAGTTCTTGATGACGGCGATGAACCTTCTTAAGAAAGATGGGAAAGGAGCTTACATCAGCACAGGAAGCTGGTCTAAAAAAGCCATTACGGAAGGTAAAAATCTTGGATCTATCGATGTAATCGCAAGCTCTGAAGACAAAAACTTCAATTACATCCCTAAAGGCTATACCTGTCCTGAAGATGCTGACTACCTTCACTTTACTTCGAACAACACCATATTTGGTACTCAATTTCATGAGTTCCCAGAAGTATCTGAGGGCACCGTATTGGCCTCAGACATGTCTTCGGATATCTTCTCAAGAAAAATTGACGTTTCAAAATTTGGCTTGATCTATGCTGGTGCTCAGAAAAACATGGGCCCTGCAGGAACGACTCTTGTGATTGTAAAAGATGAAATCTTAAACAAAACAGGTAGAGACATTCCTACTATGTTGGATTATACAACACACATCTCTAAAGAGTCTATGTTCAATACGCCTCCTGTATTTGCTGTGTATGTTTCTATGCTTACCTTAGAATGGCTTAAGAAAAACGGTGGTGTTGAAGCTATAGAAAAAGTAAACACAGCAAAAGCTGAATTACTTTATGCTGAAATAGACAGAAACCCATTATTCAAAGGAGTTGCTGCTGTTGAAGATCGATCGAAAATGAACGTTACCTTCGTGCTGACAGATGACAGCAAACAAGAAGCTTTTGACAAATTATGGAACGACGCTGGAGTAAGTGGTTTAAAAGGCCACCGATCTGTAGGCGGCTACCGTGCCTCTATCTACAACGCTCTTCCTCTAGAAAGCATTCAGGTATTGGTAAATACAATGCAAGAACTAGAAAAACTCTCCTAACATGGCCCACGAATTAAAAGAACTCTATGATGAAGATGGTAATCACATCAGCCCCCAACTTGGTGATGGCGTAAAAAATTACCTGATTGACATTGACGGTACCATTACTGAAGATGTACCCAACGAAGAACCTGAAAGAATGGTGACTTGCGAACCTTGGGAAGATGCTCGTGCGATCATCAATCAATGGTATGACGAAGGTCACATCATTACATTCTTCACGTCAAGAACAAGCGACACCAGAGAAGTAACTCTAGCTTGGCTTGACAAGCATGAATTCAAATACCATGGATTGTTAATGAACAAACCTCGTGGAGGAAACTACCACTGGATTGACAATCACATTGTTCGTGCCACGCGGTTCAAAACAAAATGGACTCCATTGGTTAAGAAAAGTAACGTTATTGAAGTTTTTGACAACGATTTAGAAGACTAAAAATGAAAATACTAGCTAACGACGGAATTGCAAAAAGCGGAATCGATGCTTTAGAAGCATCTGGATTCGAAGTAATCACAGACACAGTAGCTCAAGAAGCATTAATTGACTACATCAATGAAAACAATGTTGTTGGACTCTTAGTTCGCTCTGCAACGAAAGTTCGTAAAGACATCATTGACTCTTGTCCAAACCTAAAACTCATCGGTCGTGGTGGTGTCGGTATGGATAACATCGATGTAGACTATGCTCGCGAAAAAGGATTACACGTTATCAACACCCCAGCTGCAAGTTCTGCTTCAGTGGCTGAACTGGTCTTCGCTCACCTTTTCGGTATGGTTCGATTTTTATTTGACGCCAACCGAAACATGCCTTTAGACGGTGACTCTAGATTTAAAGAGCTCAAGAAAAGCTACGGTGCAGGTATCGAATTACGTGGTAAAAAGATCGGTATTATCGGTTTTGGACGTATCGGTAGAGCCGTGGCAAAAGTTGCTTTAGGGCAAGGAATGGAAGTGATTGCTCACGATCCTTTCTGCGAAAGTGCTGACATAGAATTGGACTTTTACGATGGACAAACAGTCAACTTTAACATCAAGACTGTTGCTATTGAAGAAGTTTATAAAAATGCAGATTTCATTACTTTACACGTTCCTTACCAGGGTAAACCAGTCATCAACAAAAAGGAAATTGAAATGATGAAAGATCAAGTTGGAATCGTAAATGCTGCCCGTGGTGGTGTTGTTAACGAAGCCGACTTGTTGGAAGCATTAGAAAGCGGTAAAATACGCTTTGCTGGTTTGGATGTGTTCGAAAACGAACCAAAACCAGATATGAAAGTTCTTATGGCACCTCAAGTATCGCTTAGCCCGCACATCGGCGCTGCAACACTTGAAGCTCAAGATCGAATCGGTACAGAATTAGCCGAACAGATCGAAAGCCTTTTAAAATAAAAAAAGCCCCGGGTTCGGGGCTTTTTAATTGGCACTATTCTCGAAAAACCCTAATTTCGCAACTATTAAAAGCAACCAAAAAATCTGCCCATGATTTCATTCTTTAAGGGAGCAAACCAAGTTTTTGCCGTAGCCACTAAAGAAATTATTAGCCAGGAAAATTGTGAAAAATTACAATGGTTGTTCGGAGATGCCGAACAATTAAATGCTCAAACTATTGACGGTACTTTTACAGGTCCTAGAAAGGAAATGATCACCCCCTGGAGTACAAATGCCGTTGAGATCTCTCAAAATATGGGCATAGAGGGTATCGATCGTATCGAAGAGTACTTTGCTTTTGATGAACAAGCCGGTTTCGACCCAATGTTACAGGTAAAATACAAAAACCTTAATCAGGAGATCTTTACGGTGGATACAAAACCTGAAAAGATCATTCACATTGAAGACATAGCTGCTTACAACGAAAAAGAAGGCTTGGCTTTAAGTCAGCAAGAAGTAGATTACTTAAACAGTGTAAGTGAAGAAATTGGCAGAAAATTAACAGATTCTGAGGTGTTCGGATTCTCTCAGATAAACTCTGAGCACTGTCGCCACAAAATATTTAACGGGACTTTCATCATCAACGGTGAAGAACAAGAAACAAGTCTTTTCAAGTTAATTAAGAAGACTTCCGAAATGAACGGAGGAAACCTCGTTTCTGCCTACAAAGACAATGTTGCTTTTGTAAAAGGTCCTAAAATTGAATTATTCGCTCCCAAGCGTCAGGATATTGCCGATTACTACCACACCAAAGAAGTTCAGGCTGTATTATCACTAAAAGCAGAAACACACAACTTCCCGACAACGGTAGAACCTTTTAATGGAGCTGCAACAGGTTCGGGTGGTGAGATTAGAGACCGTCTGGCTGGAGGTAAAGGCAGTTTACCTTTAGCAGGTACTGCCGTTTACATGACTTCTTACTCTCGTTTGGAAGAAGAGCGTAATTGGGAAGCAGGAATGGAAGAGCGTCCATGGCTGTACCAAACACCCATGGATATCTTAATAAAAGCATCGAATGGTGCTTCTGACTTCGGGAACAAATTCGGTCAGCCTTTAATTTCGGGTTCGGTTTTGACTTTTGAACACGAAGAAAACAATAAACAACTTGGTTTCGATAAGGTGATCATGTTAGCCGGTGGTATCGGATGGGGTAAACATGAGGATGCCCTTAAAGATGTACCTAACAAAGGTGACCGCGTCGTAATTTTAGGTGGTGACAACTACCGTATTGGTATGGGAGGTTCTTCGGTATCTTCTGTTGATACCGGTGAATTGGATAACGCCATCGAATTGAATGCTATTCAGCGTTCAAACCCTGAAATGCAAAAACGTGCTGCCAATGCGATTAGAGCTATGGTAGAAAGTGATGATAATCCAATCGTTTCCATTCACGACCACGGTGCCGGTGGACACTTAAACTGCCTATCTGAATTGGTGGAAGAAACAGGTGGGAAAATAGATTTAGATGCCCTTCCTGTAGGAGACCCTACCCTATCGGCAAAAGAAATTGTGGGGAATGAATCTCAAGAACGTATGGGATTGGTGATCGATGAAAAACACCTCGAAGAACTTCGTAAAATCTCCGAGCGTGAGAGAGCACCTTTCTACAATGTAGGTGAAATTACCAGCGACATGAACTTCTCTTTTGAGTCAAGTAAAGACGGTCGTAAACCTATCGATATGAAGTTGAATCACTACTTTGGTTCTTCTCCAAAAACGATTATGACAGACCATAGAGAAGATTCAAACTTCTCTAAGTTAAAATACAATCAAGACAACCTGTTAGAATACATTACATCGGTTCTTCAATTAGAAGCAGTGGCATGTAAAGACTGGTTAACCAACAAAGTTGACCGTTGTGTATCGGGTAGAGTTGCCAAACAACAAAATACAGGTCCCTTACACATCCCACTAAACAACTGTGGTGTGATGGCCTTAGATTACAAAGGTCAATTGGGTGTTGCTACTTCGGTAGGACACGCTCCTGTAAGTGCATTGATCGATCCTGTTTCCGGTTCGCGCAATTCTATTGCCGAGGCCTTAACAAACATCGTCTTCGCTCCTATTACCGATAACTTAAACGGAGTTTCTTTAAGTGCCAACTGGATGTGGCCGTGTAGAAATGAAGGGGAAGATGCACGCTTGTACGATGCAGTAAAAGGGATCAGTGACTTCGCTATTTCTTTAGGGATTAACGTTCCTACCGGAAAGGATAGTTTATCAATGACACAGAAGTACAAAGACGGAAACAAAGTGATTTCTCCGGGTACGGTAATCATTTCTGCCATTGGTGAGTGTAGTAACATCAACCAGGTGGTGAGTCCTGTATTAAAGAAAAAAGAAAATGCACCGATCATCTACATCAACTTATCGCAAGATGCGTTTAAATTAGGGGGTAGTTCATTTGCTCAAATAAATAACAAAGTAGGTTCTGAAACGCCAACAATTAAAGATGCTGAATTCTTTAAAAATGGTTTCAATGCGATTCAGAAATTAATCAAGTCTGACCTGGTTGAGGCCGGACACGACATTTCTGCCGGTGGTTTAATTACCGCTTTATTAGAGCTCTGTTTTGCGGATGTAAACCTCGGTGCCGACATCGATCTATCAAGCCTAAACGAACAAGATATTGTTAAAGTCTTATTCGCTGAAAACTCAGGTGTTTTACTTCAGGTAAATGACATCGCTAAAGTGGATGTTATTTTAGCAGAGATGAATATTGCTTACCACACCATTGGTCATGCTACCAATGCTTCTGAATTAAGCATTACCAATAAGGATACAAACTTCAACTTAAGCGTTAGCGATTTAAGAGATGTTTGGTACAAGACTTCGTACTTGTTAGACCGCAAGCAAAGTGGTGAAGAAAAAGCGCTTGAGCGCTTCAACAACTACAAGTACATGCCATTGGAATTCAACTTCCCTACAGGTTTCAGCGGACAGTTGGCAGCCATGGGATTGGATCCGAACAGAAAAACACCATCGGGCTTAAAAGCAGCCATCATCCGTGAGAAGGGTTCAAATTCTGAACGTGAAATGGCTTATGCACTTTACCTGGCCGGTTTCGATGTGAAAGACATCCACATGACCGACTTAATGAGCGGTCGTGAAGATTTATCAGATGTAAACTTTATCGCTGCCGTTGGTGGATTCTCTAACTCAGACGTTTTAGGCTCTGCAAAAGGATGGGCCGGTTCATTTAAGTATAACAACAATGCACGTACGGCCCTGAAAAACTTCTTCGAAAGAGAAGACACACTATCCTTAGGTATTTGTAACGGTTGTCAGTTATTCATAGAGTTGGGAATGATCAACCCGGAGCACGAAGAAAAACCAAAAATGCTTCACAACGACTCTCACAAATTTGAGTCTGGTTTTGTGAATGTAGATATACCGGAAAACAACTCAGTGATGTTTAGCACACTATCGGGTTCTCGTTTAGGTGTTTGGGTAGCGCATGGTGAAGGTAAATTCAATTTACCTTACAACGAGGAGCAATATCAAATCGTATCAAAATACAGTTATAAGAACTACCCTGCCAATCCAAACGGCTCTGACTTTAACACGGCAGCCATCACTTCAAAAGACGGCCGTCACTTGGTGATGATGCCTCACCCGGAGCGGTCGATATTCCCTTGGAACTGGGCGCACTACCCGGAAAATGGAAACGAAGTTTCGCCATGGATCGAAGCTTTTGTAAATGCTCGTAACTGGGTTGCAGAAAAAACGAAATGAATGTTTTTAAAACAAAAGCCCCAAAAATGATCTTAACAGCACAAAATCGGGGTTTTATCTTTTATGAAACTACAAAGAATTTGGAGCCTTCAGAGCAGTCTAAACTTTAATTGTTCGTCCATTTGTTTACCACGAAACAATTTTATGTGCTTTTGTCTTGACACAAAAGCACCAAAAAGTCAAGACTTCATTTTCTTCTCTTGATTTGTACAAAAGGTTCATCACCACCGCAACAAGAGCCGCCAGGCCTGCCTTTGGCAGGCAAGCTCGCTTGTTGCTACTTCACCCAGGACTATTCACCTTTTTTCAAATACTACGAGAACAAAAACATGTCGATCCCTTAAGTGTAAAAATGGGATTTTGTTTTTTAATCTTTTTTTAAAAGGGCATTCAAAAAGGAGTTATTCTGATCACAGTAAAAGCTTAGTAAGATTGGGAAGCTCCGAATTTATGAGGAGATCACCCAACCGCACTTAGCTTTTACAAGAGAAGGATAACGGAGTTTTGTAAGCCTTGATTTTTTCGTCCTTTTGCATCAAGGCAAAAGGACATAAATCTGTTTGCGAAAGCAAACAATTTATCTGTTCAGGGAAACTTTTAGAAACAGACGAGCAGATTAAAAAAACATCTTAATCAACATAAATCACATAAGAAAATAATAAATCAATCGAAATTGCACCTTACTCCCGAAAGTGCCTAGTCATTCACTTTATTAAGATGATATACATACTGATACTCTTCGTAAGCATATAATTTTGTTGAGTCGGAATAGGGTCTTAAATCTTTAATGAAAAAGACAAAAGAATCATAAGTCAATTCGGTTACATGATACTTCATCGTATCAGTTCCCATCAAAGTAAATAGATTACCCTCAAACGTCCAATTGTACAACTTGGTTTCGGATTGAAGATCTGTCCAAGTCATTGAAGCTCTAGAAATATCCAAAACTTCAAACTGGTTTTGATGATCTACCGTTGTTGTTACGCGACTGTTGACAACCTTGTCAAGTATGGCATCTTGGTCAAGATGGTCAAGATAACCGAGCTCGTGCGTAGTAGCCGTTTGTACTATTTCCCACGACCCTATAACTGATGGTGAATTGTCAACGACCTCATCTTTTTTACAAGATGTAAAACTCAAAAGTAAAATGGATAGCGAAAAAATTAGTACTCTCATTTTGTGTATATTTAATTCGTAAGAATAGTTCCGTTAAGTTAAAATCAAATGTAGGGGATTTAATTAAAATATCTATAAAATTAAAAGATATATAACATCGGATTATCGTCCTCTTTGACAGCTGTTCTATTCCGTTTTTGGATTCGACCTAAATTGCCCCTCCGTACTTGCTATAACCGTTGCAACTGTGGCATCACCTGTTACATTTACAACCGTACGAAGCATGTCAAGAATACGATCAACCGCAAAAATCAACGCAACTCCTTCTGGATCCATACCCACTGATCCCAAAACAATCACCAGCATGACTAAGCCAGCTCCCGGAACTGCAGCAGCTCCAATGGATGCCAATGTGGCTGTTAAAACAATGGTCAATTGTTGAGACAGATCCAAGTCTACTCCAAAAGCCTGTGCTATAAAAACAGCAGCTACGGCTTGATACAAGCTTGTTCCATCCATATTAATAGTGGCTCCTAAAGGCAAAACAAATGAACTGACTTCTTTAGAAATACCCAGATGATCTTCGCAACGTTCCATCGTAACTGGTAAAGTAGCCGCACTAGAACTCGTTGAGAAGGCTAAGAGCTGAGCCGGCATGATTCCTTTGAAAAATTTCAAATAACTCATTTTAGTGAATAGTTTCAAAACCATCGGATACACCACCAAAATCATAATAAACAAACCGAGAATTACGGCCATAGAATACAAGCCTAAAGCAGAGAACAATTCAATAAGATTATAAACATCTCCATCAGAAAAATCAACCATGAGCGATGCCAATAGAGCGAAAACTCCGTAGGGCGCCATCTTCATGATAAGATCAACAATCTGTAGTATAATTTCATTAATACCGTCAAAAAAACCTTTTACATACAGCGTTTTTTCATCCGGAAGCATAATCATGGCTATCCCAAAAAGAAGGGCAAAGAAAATTACCTGTAGCATATTCTTGTTACTGGTACTGGCATCCATGATGTTTTGAGGAACAATATCAACCAAGAACTGCAGAGGCCCCTGATCTTTCACCTGTGCGGCAGCCTCCATTTTCGCCTCTGTTTTTGAAGCGTATTTCTCTTTAAACTCGATTCTTTTCTCTTCAGAAAAATAGGTTCCCGGTTGAATGGTATTCACAATCAATAATCCCGTAGTCACTGCCAAAACTGTAGAAACTAGATAGAGCGCTATGGTTCTAGATCCGATTCTTGAAAGCCGAGAAATATCACTTAAACTGGCAACTCCTTTTATTAGAGATGCAAAGACTAAGGGAACGGCAATTAATTTAAGAAGATTGATGAAAATGGTTCCAAAAGGCTTAATCCAATGACTGGTGAATTGATCCCAATTCAGAACAATAGCTAACAGTCCAAATGCAACACCCAAAACCATTCCAAGAATGATTTTCCAGTGCAGTGGAATGTGCTTCTTCAACATTAAAGTTTTGTGCTTTTATTTCTTAGATAATGATCTAAAAGGACCATCGCCGTCATGGCTTCTACAATAGCTACAGCTCTAGGAACTACACATGGATCGTGACGTCCTTTTCCTTTTACGACAACCTCTTCACCCTTATCATTCAGAGATATCTGATCACGCATAATCGTAGCTACAGGCTTAAAAGCTACTTTAAAATAAATCGTCTCTCCGTTGGAAATCCCACCTTGTATTCCTCCAGAATGGTTTGACTTGGTCTTTACGCCTTCATCAGTTGTGATGAATAAATCATTCACTTCAGAACCTCTGCGCTTACACATTTCAAATCCTCCACCGTATTCAAAACCTTTCACGGCATTGATGCCCATCATGGCTTTTGCTAAATCGGCATGCAATTTATCAAAAACAGGTTCACCAAGCCCTACAGGAACGTTAAATGCTAATCCTGTAATAACTCCTCCAACGGTATCGCCTTGCTTACGGATGGAGTCGATGTAGGATATCATTTCCTCTGCCTTGGCTTCATCAGGGCAGCGTACAATGTTATCGTCTATTTTAGATACGTCCACCTGGCTGTGGTGCACATCCATTGCTATTTCACCTACCGAAGAAACATAAGCATGTGTTTCAACACCCAGAGCAATTAAGATCTGTTTCGCAATGGCTCCGGCAACAACTCTGGCAATCGTTTCACGAGCAGAAGACCTTCCTCCTCCTCTGTAATCACGTATTCCATATTTGGTATCGTAAGTATAATCAGCATGAGAAGGGCGATATGAATCTTTAATATGAGAGTAATCTTTCGACTTCGGATCGCTATTGAGAATTTCAAATGCAATGGGCGTCCCTAAAGTTTTCCCTTCAAATATACCCGACAGAAAAACGGCGCGATCAGCCTCTTTACGCTGAGTCGTTATCTTTGACTGACCCGGTTTTCTTCGATCCAATTCCAACTGAATTGCATCAAAATCTATAGAAATGCCCGCTGGACAGCCATCAATGATACCACCAATAGCCTTACCGTGTGACTCCCCAAAACTGGTTAAGCGAAAAATTTCTCCGAAGGAATTTGAACCCATGTGAATAAAATATAGTTATTATGCAAAATCGAACGCAAATTACTAAATAATATACAAGCGATATAATAGATTGATTTGTATTTTCACTACTACTTACAAGAATCAGTCAATCAGCGATTGATGAAATGCCAATCGGAATTACAAAAATTATATAAAAAATCTCATAAGCCTTAAGCCACGAAAAAAATTAATGATAGATGTAAATAAAGCCCCTAAAAAAGCTTTAACACATCCTTAACAGTAACGATTCTGCTAATCTTTTGGCAGTTGACGAGATTCTATTAGATTTGTACTATCTAAAATTAAAAAAACGACTCACGATGAACAAAATAATTCTAGCAGCGGCATTTACGGTTATGGGAATCTTTACAACCCAAGCGCAAGAAATTTCTTTTGAAAAAGAAATCCATGATTTCGGAACCTTCGATCAATATGGAGATGGTGCTTATGAGTTTAGTTTCACAAATAGTGGAGATGCTCCATTGATTATTTCTAATGCAAAAGGAAGTTGTGGCTGTACCGTTCCTGTATGGCCAAAAGAACCAATCGCTCCGGGCCAAAGTCACGTTATAAAAGTTAAATACGATACCAAGAGAATTGGTGCATTCAATAAAAGTGTAACCATTTCATCAAACGCAATTACTGCCCCAACAAAAGTTATCCGAATCAAAGGTAAAACGCTTGCTGTTGCTGAAGAAGAAACTTCACCTTTAAAAACACCTGCAGGTAGTTCTCCTACCGCAAAATAATAATAGAATATATATTGCATTAATAACTTATAAAATCAGTCTCACATCCTATGTGTGTGAGACTTTTTTTAATTCATAATTAAAAACAAAATAATGCCACGAATTTCCAAAAGGGGACTTCGAATGCCAGAATCGCCAATTCGTAAATTGGCACCTTTTGCAGAAAATGCAAAAAAGAGAGGCCTTGAAGTCATCCACTTAAATATTGGGCAGCCAGATATTAAAACTCCACAAGTTGCCCTGGACGCTATAAAAGACTTTCAACCTAGTGTTGTAGAGTATAGTCATACAGCTGGAAACCTTTCTTTCAGAAAAGGTCTGGCTGAATATTACCAAAAAATTGGCGTTGCTATTGATCATAAAAGCATCTTAGTGACTACAGGAGGTTCTGAGGCGGTTACCATGGCCTTAAATAGCGTTATGGATGAAGGTGATGAGGTTATTATATCAGAACCCTTTTACGCTAATTACAACGGATTTTTAGCTTCAGCGGGTATTACGGTAAAAGCCATAACATCTCACATTGAAAATGGATTTGCGCTTCCGTCAATATCCGAATTCGAAAAACTCATCACACCCAAAACAAAAGCAATTCTAATTTGCAACCCCGGAAATCCTTCTGGACATCTTCATTCAAAAGAAGAATTAGATGCACTAAAAGAAATCGTGTTGAAACACGACTTATTTTTAATATCAGACGAAGTCTATCGAGAGTTCACCTATGATGATGAAAAGCATATTTCTGTTCTTGAAATCGAAGGAATAGATCAAAACACAATACTTATAGACTCCATTTCCAAACGCTACAGTATGTGTGGTGCTCGTATAGGTTTTCTAGTAACTCGAAATAAAGATTTACTAGAGACGGCACTAAAATTCTCGCAGGCAAGACTAAGTCCTCCAACATTCGGTCAAGTAGCTGGGGAAGCGGCACTCAAAACCTCGGACTCCTATTTTACCGAAGTGGTAAAAGAGTATGTGAATCGTAGAAACATATTGATTGATGGACTGAATAAAATCGACGGCGTTATTTGCCCTAAACCATCAGGAGCATTCTACTGCATCGCTCAATTGCCTATAGATGACGCAGACAAATTTGCACAATGGCTTTTGGAAGACTTTAGTTGGAATAATAAAACCATTATGGTTGCTCCTGCACAAGGATTTTATGCAACTCCGGGTCTTGGAAAACAACAAATTCGATTTGCATATGTTCTCAACATCTCAGCTCTAAAAGACGCCATTAAGGTGCTGGAAGAAGCTTTAAAAACATATCCGGGCAAAACACTCAAGTAAAACTAGAGAACACTCTAACCGCCCCACCTCCTCCCTTTCCAAGCGATTGTTTTTCAAAACCAAAATTGAAAAAACAAGCATTTCATTGACATTCCCCAGACGACTTTATACATCAGTAGCACGATAGAATAAAACAAGTATATTCGTACTTACAACTGGGCAAAGCACAAATCATGAGTCAAAAAAAAGCCAATGCACTGGAAATTTCTACTGTTTTAGAAAAACTTTACCCTGAAACACCTGTACCCTTAGATCATAAGGATGCCTATACTTTGCTCATCGCTGTTTTACTTTCAGCACAATGTACAGATGCAAGAGTAAACACCATAACCCCTTTACTTTTTTCAAAAGCAGACAATCCGTATGATATGGTTAAGTTAACTGTAGAGGAAATAAGAAACATCATCAGACCTTGCGGGCTTTCTCCAAGAAAATCTAAAGCTATATCTGAATTATCTGAAATACTTATAAAAAAACATAAAGGTGAAGTTCCTGAAAGTTTTGAATTTTTAGAGGACCTTCCTGGTGTTGGTCACAAAACAGCCTCTGTCGTTATGGCTCAAGCTTTCGGAGTACCTGCTTTTCCCGTAGACACTCATATTCACCGGTTGGCTTACCGATGGAAATTAACCAATGGTAAAAATGTCGATCAAACTGAAAAAGACCTAAAACGTTTGTATCCGAAAGAACTCTGGAACAAACTGCATTTACAAATCATATTTTTTGGAAGAGAACACTGTCCAGCGAGAGGTCACAATCCGGAAACATGTCCGATATGTAAAAAATTTGGCAGAAAAACATTGTTCAAATAAAACGAGTCAATACGGACATACGTCCCTCAAAACATTTCAAACCAAACACACTAAAAACAAAAGAGCCCCGTAATCGGGGCTCTTTTGTTTTGTATTAAGCTTCTGCTTTGGGTCCTCCAAAGGTGAGAGGTACTTGCTGTTGTTTACCAACATCTTTAATCTCTCCAAAGTTAGACTCGTATTTCTTAACATTGTCAGCTAAAGCTCCAAGCAACCGCTTCGCGTGTTGCGGAGTTAAAATGACTCTCGACTTCACCTTTGCCTTAGGCATACCTGGCATCATCGAAACAAAATCAACAACAAACTCTGTAGGTGAATGATTCACAACCGCTAAGTTTGAATAAACACCCTGAGCTAATTCTTCAGGAAGCTCGATACTTACTTGTTTATTGTCTTTTTTATCCGCCATTATTCTTCAATAATTAAAACTTCTTCTTCGTCTACGGAAGGTTTTGAAGTATTTAACAAGCTGTCAAGTTGTATCTTGTTACCCACAACAAGATTGTTGTACTTCTTAAGACCTGTACCTGCAGGAATCTTATGTCCAACAATCACATTTTCTTTAAGTCCGTCAAGCATATCAACTTTACCGTTAACCGCTGCTTCGTTAAGTACTTTTGTTGTTTCCTGGAAGGATGCTGCTGACAAGAAACTCTTCGTTTGTAGAGAAGCTCTTGTAATCCCTTGAAGTACGGAAGTAGAGGTTGCAGGAACTGCATCTCTGGCTTCTACAAGCTTCATATCCTTACGCTTAAGTAATGAATTCTCATCTCTCAGCTTACGTACAGGAATAATTTGTCCGGCTTTGAAATTCTCAGAATCACCCGGATCAACAACATACATCTTTCCAAAGATCCAATCGTTCTCTTCAAGGAAATCATTCTTATGTACAAGGTTATTCTCTAAGAAACGTGTATCTCCAGCATCATTAATTTGAACCTTACGCATCATCTGACGAACAACAACTTCGAAGTGCTTATCGTTAATCTTCACACCCTGAAGACGGTATACCTCTTGCATTTCGTTCACCAAGTATTGCTGAACTGCGGTTGGTCCTTTAATAGCTAGAATTGTCTTAGGCGTAATTGCACCATCCGAAAGAGATGTACCCGCTTTTACAAAGTCATTTTCCTGAACTAGAATTTGCTTGGAAAGAGATACTAAATATTTCTTCACCTCACCGGTTCTGGACTCGATAATAACCTCACGGTTACCACGCTTGATTTTACCGTAAGAAACGATACCATCAATGGCAGCTACTACAGCAGGGTTCGAAGGGTTACGTGCTTCAAACAACTCTGTTACACGAGGAAGACCACCGGTAATATCACCTGCTTTCGCTGTCTTACGAGGAAGCTTAGCAATAATTGTACCTGGATTTAATTTATCTCCTTCTTTAACAATTATGTGAGCACCTACCGGAAGGTTGTATGATTTTGTTTCACCATTTTTCCCTGTTGACTTAACAAGGATGGTAGGAATCATTTTCTTATCTCTAGTTTCAGAAATTACTTTTTCTTGGAAACCGGTTTGTTCATCAATCTCAACTCGGTAAGTTATACCCTGAGCTAAATTTTCAAACTCTACTTTACCTGTTGTTTCTGATAAGATTACTGCATTGTATGGATCCCACTCACAAATAGCATCACCTTTCTTCAACTTATCACCATCTTTAGCGAACATCGTAGCACCATAAGGGATGTTATTTGTTGCTAGAGTGATTCCTGATTTAGGATCAACCAATTTCATTTCTGCAGTACGTCCAATAACTATGATGGAATCTTTACCATCGGCATCAGGTCCTGTAACTGTTCTCAGTTCCTCAATTTCTAACACACCGTCAAATTTGGCTTTGAGTGTAGATTCTTCAGCCGTGTTAGAAGCAGTACCCCCAACGTGGAAGGTACGAAGTGTTAACTGTGTACCCGGTTCTCCAATCGATTGAGCTGCAACAACTCCAACCGCATCACCTTCACCAGCCATTCGGTTGGTTGATAAGTTTCTACCGTAACATTTTGAACAAATACCTCGTTTGGTTTCACAGGTCAGCGCGGAACGAATTTCAACCATCTCTATAGGAGATGCCTCAATCATGCTTGCAATCTCTTCTGTGATTTCCTCACCCGAACCAACGAGTAAGTCCCCATTCAGTGGATTGACAACATCATGAAGTGAAGTTCTACCAATAATACGCTCGGCAAGTGTTTCTACGACATCTTCGTTTTTCTTCAAGGCAACACCTTGCAATCCACGAAGTGTACCGCAATCTACTTCAGAAACAATAACATCTTGAGCTACATCTACCAGACGACGTGTTAAATAACCGGCATCGGCTGTTTTAAGGGCTGTATCGGCAAGACCTTTACGTGCTCCGTGTGTAGAAATAAAGTACTCAAGAATTGATAAACCTTCCTTAAAGTTAGATGTAATCGGATTTTCAATAATTGCTCCACCCGAAGATCCTGATTTTTGAGGCTTGGCCATCAAACCACGCATACCAGATAGCTGACGAATTTGCTCTTTCGAACCACGCGCTCCAGAATCCAACATCATGTATACAGAGTTGAATCCTTGCTGATCGTTAATCAAACGATTCATAGCGTGCTCTGTTAATTCAGAGTTGGTCTTCGTCCAAACATCAATAACCTGATTGTAACGTTCGTTGTTCGTAATAAGACCCATATTGTAACTGTCCGTAATCGAAGAAACTTGTCCCTTCGCACTTTCAATCATTTTGTCTTTTTGATCCGGTACAATAATATCCCCTAAAGAGAAGGACAATCCACCTTTGAAGGCCATTTTGTATCCTAACAACTTCATGTCGTCAAGGAACTTAGCCGTAGTAGGAATATCTGTTTCCTTAAGAATTTTACCAATGATATTTCTCAGTGCCTTTTTGGTTAGTGTTTCATTCACATAACCTACAGTCTCAGGAACAACATCATTAAATAATACTCTACCAATTGTAGTTTCAATAAGCTTAGTTACAAGCTCACCTTCTTCTTTTACCGTAGTACGAACTTTAATAACTGCATTCAACTCAGCTTTCCCTTCATTGTAAGCAATTCTTACTTCTTCTGAAGAGTAGAAACTTAAACCCTGACCGATAATTGTCTTCTGCTTATCTGTTTTACGAGGCTTAGTCATGTAGTAAAGTCCCAATACCATATCCTGAGAAGGTACCGTAATCGGTGCACCATTCGCAGGGTTCAGAATATTGTGAGAACCTAACATCAATAACTGAGCTTCCAAAATAGCTGCAGGAGTCAAAGGCAAGTGAACTGCCATCTGGTCACCATCGAAATCGGCGTTAAATGCCGTACATGCCAATGGGTGTAACTGGATTGCTTTACCTTCAATTAATTTGGGTTGGAAAGCCTGAATACCCAATCTGTGAAGCGTAGGAGCCCGGTTAAGGAGTACAGGATGTCCTTTAATTACATTTTCTAGAATGTCCCAAACAACAGGGTCTTTTTTGTCTATAATTTTCTTGGCAGACTTCACGGTCTTAACAATACCTCTTTCAATAAGCTTTCGCACAATGAAAGGCTTGTAAAGTTCTGCAGCCATATTCTTAGGGATACCACACTCAGACAACTGAAGGGTTGGCCCTACAACAATTACCGAACGTGCAGAATAATCAACACGCTTACCGAGTAAGTTTTGACGGAAACGACCTTGCTTACCTTTCAAAGAATCTGAAAGCGATTTCAAAGCTCTGTTAGACTCTGTCTTAACAGCTGAAGCTTTACGCGTGTTATCCAATAAAGAATCTACCGATTCTTGAAGCATACGCTTCTCGTTTCGTAGGATCACTTCAGGCGCTTTAATTTCAATTAAACGCTTCAAACGATTGTTACGAATGATAACACGACGGTATAAATCATTCAAGTCAGAGGTTGCAAATCGACCACCATCTAAGGGCACCAATGGACGCAACTCCGGTGGAATAACCGGGACAACTTTCATAATCATCCACTCTGGCTTGTTTTCGATGCGTGTGTTTGCATCACGGAATGCTTCCACAACGGCCAAACGCTTTAAAGCCTCTGTTTTTCTCTGTTGGGAAGTCTCTGTATTTGCTTTGTGTCTTAAAGAGTAAGACAATTCATCAAGATCCAATCTTGATAATAATGCCTCAAGAGCTTCAGCTCCCATCTTAGCAACAAACTTATTTGGATCTTTATCTTCTAGATATTGATTCTCACGAGGTAAACGCTCTAGAGCATCTAAATACTCCTCTTCAGTAAGATATTGAAGATACTCCAATGGATTACCTTCGTTATCTACGGCTCCACCAGGCTGAACAACTACATATCTTTCATAGTAGATGATCATGTCTAGTTTCTTGGTCGGGAGACCTAAAAGGTATCCTATTTTATTCGGTAGTGAACGGAAATACCAGATGTGAGCTACAGGAACCACCAAATTGATATGTCCCATACGCTCTCTACGTACTTTCTTCTCAGTTACCTCTACACCACAACGATCACAAACAATACCCCTATAACGGATACGCTTGTATTTACCACAGTGACACTCATAATCTTTTACAGGACCAAAAATACGCTCACAGAATAATCCGTCGCGTTCTGGTTTGTAGGTACGATAGTTAATCGTTTCAGGCTTTAAAACCTCTCCGCTTGACTCTTCCAAAATAAATTCTGGAGAAGCTAAACTAATCGTTATATTAGAAAAACTCTTTTGTTGCGGGGTGTTGTCCTTTCTTCTCATTGCCATAACCTAAAGAAATTTATGTTTTATTTGAGGGTGTCCGAAGACACCCTCTTTGTAGTCAATTATTGTAAACTAATCTTCAATCCTAAACCTTTCAATTCATGTAACAATACATTGAATGATTCAGGAAGTCCTGGTTCAGGCATTACTTTACCTTTTACGATAGATTCGTATGTCTTGGCTCTACCAACAACGTCATCAGACTTCACGGTTAGAATTTCTCTCAAGATGTTTGAAGCACCATAAGCCTCTAGAGCCCATACTTCCATCTCACCAAAACGCTGTCCACCAAATTGGGCTTTACCACCCAATGGTTGTTGCGTAATAAGAGAGTAAGGCCCAATAGAACGTGCGTGCATCTTATCGTCAACCATGTGACCCAACTTCAGCATGTAAATCACACCTACAGTTGCCGGTTGATCAAATCGCTCACCCGTACCACCATCATAAAGATAAGTATGTCCATATTCAGGAATACCCGCTTCATTGGTAAGCTCCGTAATCTCATCCAGTGAAGCACCATCAAAAATTGGAGTTGCAAACTTCTTGCCCAAATTCAGACCGGCCCATCCAAGAACGGTTTCATAAATCTGACCAATATTCATACGAGAAGGTACACCTAGTGGATTAAGTACAATATCTACAGGAGTTCCGTCTTCAGAGAAAGGCATATCTGCATCTCTAACGATACGAGCTACAATACCTTTGTTTCCGTGACGTCCCGCCATCTTATCACCTACTTTTAGTTTACGCTTTTTCGCAATGTAAACTTTGGCTAGTTTTAAGATTCCTGCTGGAAGTTCATCTCCAACAGAAAGGGTAAACTTCTTACGTCTAAGAACACCTTTAAGATCATTTAACTTGATGTTAAAGTTGTGTATTAAGTCATTAACAAGAATATTCTTTTGTTTTTCCGTCGTCCATCCGTCCGTAGAAATAATAGAATAATCTTCAATGGCATTAAGTTGTTTTTGAGAGAACTTTTTACCCTTCGGTATTACTACTTCTCCTAACTCATTAACGACACCTTGACAAGTTTTACCTGCAACTATGGAAATTAGCTTCTCAACCAAAATCGATTTTAATGCAGCCGTATCCTTTACCAGTTCAGCATCCAGTTCCGCAGCAATTTCTTTATCTGCTAGGCGTGACTTTTTGTCCTTCACAGCTCTAGCAAATAATTTCTTACTGAGAACCACACCTTGAAGTGATGGAGAAGCTTTCAATGAAGCGTCTTTCACATCGCCAGCCTTGTCACCAAAGATTGCTCTAAGGAGCTTTTCTTCCGGAGAAGGATCCGACTCACCTTTCGGCGTAATCTTACCTATTAAAATATCTCCTGGTTTTACATGAGCACCGATTCGAATAAGACCGTTCTCATCTAAGTCTTTGGTAGCTTCTTCAGAAACATTAGGAATATCTGGAGTTAATTCTTCAGAACCTAATTTCGTTTCACGGACATCTAAGGAATACTCATCAATATGAATAGACGTAAAAATATCCTCACGTACAACGCGTTCAGAAATCACGATGGCATCCTCAAAGTTGTATCCATTCCAAGGCATGAAGGCAACCTTCATATTTTTACCCAAGGCCAATTCACCGTTCTGAGTAGCATAACCTTCCGTTAAAACCTGCCCTTTAGCTACTTTGTCTCCAACCTTTACAATCGGTCGGATGTTAATACTCGTACCTTGGTTGGTTTTTTGGAACTTGGTCAATTTGTAGGAGACTGAATCCTCGTCAAAACTCACCAATCTTTCTTCATCCGTTCTGTCGTACTTAATGGTAATTTTATTTGCATCAACATAAGATACAACACCGTTACCTCTTGCATTAACCAGAACTCTAGAATCTGATGCTACACGACCTTCAAGTCCTGTACCCACAATCGGAGATTCGGGCTTCATCAAAGGTACCGCCTGACGCATCATATTCGACCCCATCAAGGCACGGTTGGCATCATCATGTTCTAAGAAAGGAATTAGTGACGCTGAAATGGATGAAATTTGGTTTGGAGCAACGTCCATATAATCCAGTTTAGCAGGCTCAATCACAGGGAAATCACCTGTATCTCTTGCTTTAACTAAATCGGCTGCAAAATTCCCATCTTCCTGAACCGGCGCATTTGCCTGTGCGATAACTTTTTCTTCTTCTTCTTCAGCACTTAAGTAGGCTGGTGTATTCTTAAAGTCAACAACACCATCAACTACGCTTCTGTATGGCGTTTCGATGAATCCCATTTTGTTCACCTTCGCAAATACACAAAGGGAAGAGATAAGACCAATATTTGGACCTTCAGGAGTTTCAATCGGACACAAACGACCGTAGTGTGTATAGTGAACATCACGTACCTCAAAACCTGCGCGCTCTCTTGATAAACCTCCAGGTCCAAGAGCTGAAAGTCGACGTTTGTGTGTAATTTCAGCTAGTGGATTCGTTTGATCCATAAACTGAGACAGCTGATTGGTTCCAAAGAAAGAATTGATTACAGAAGATAAGGTCTTCGCATTAATCAAATCAATCGGAGTAAATACTTCGTTATCACGAACATTCATTCGCTCACGAATGGTTCTCGCCATACGTGCCAAACCAACACCAAACTGGTTGTTTAATTGCTCACCAACCGTTCGAACTCTACGATTACTTAGGTGATCAATATCATCAACCTCAGCTTTGGAATTTACCAATTCAATAAGGTACTTGATGATTAAAATGATGTCTACCTTGGTCAGTGTAGCTTCGTCAAGCGCTAAATCAAGATTTAATTTCTTGTTGATACGGTAACGACCTACTTCACCTAGGCTATATCTTGTTTCAGAGAAAAACAATTTATCAATAATACCACGAGCAGTTTCTTCATCAGGCGGCTCCGCATTACGAAGTTGTCTGTAGATGTGCTCAACGGCTTCTTTCTCTGAATTCGTTGGATCTTTTTGTAGTGTATTATGGATAATCGCATATTCAGATGCTTCGGCATTTTCCTTGTGAAGTAAAATGGTTTTTACTCCTGCCTCCATAATAACGTCAATGTGTTCTTTTTCAAGAACAACATCACGGTCTAGAAGAACTTCGTTACGTTCAATAGATACAACTTCTCCGGTATCTTCATCAACGAAATCTTCAAACCAAGTCTTAAGAACACGAGCGACAAGCTTACGTCCTAAAACTCTTTTTAATCCGGCCTTACTTACTCTAACTTCATCAGCAAGGTCAAAGATTTCTAAAATATCTTTATCGCTTTCATATCCTATGGCACGTAATAAAGTAGTTACGGGTAACTTCTTTTTACGATCGATGTATGCATACATCACCGAATTGATATCTGTAGCGAATTCTATCCATGATCCTTTGAAAGGAATGACACGGGCAGAATATAATTTTGTTCCATTCGCGTGGTAGCTTTGCCCAAAGAAAACCCCTGGTGAACGATGTAACTGGGAAACACATACACGCTCAGCACCATTGATAACAAAGGTACCTCTTTGAGTCATGTAAGGAATCGTACCAAGATATACGTCTTGTACAATGGTTTCGAAATCTTCATGTTCAGGGTCCGTACAATAAAGCTTCAAGCGAGCTTTTAAAGGGACACTAAAGGTCAAACCTCTTTCGATACATTCGTCAAGTTCGTACCTAGGTGGATCAACAAAGTAATCCAAGAACTCGAGCACGAAATTATTTCTCGTATCCGAAATCGGGAAGTTTTCACTAAATACTTTAAACAGACCTTCGTTTTCGCGGTCTTCAGATTTTGTTTCCAACTGGAAAAAATCCTCAAATGATTTCAATTGAATATCCAAAAAGTCTGGATACTGCAATTGCGATTTGATGGAAGCAAAACTGATTCTTTCGTTTGATTTTGTCTTAGTCAATGGACAAAAATTTAAATGAAAAATAAATGGACTATCCTAAAGCACAAAAGGGTTTAGGTGTTTAAACCGAAGTTTAAAACCTAAACCTTAAGTATTGTAAGTAAGAAATATTACTTCAACTCTACTTCAGCACCTGCAGCTTCTAATTGAGCTTTAAGAGCTTCCGCTTCATCTTTTGCAATACCTTCTTTCAATGGAGCTGGAGCACCATCAACAATTCCTTTTGCTTCCTTAAGACCTGCACCTGTTAGTTCTTTAACAAGCTTTACAACAGCTAATTTAGAGCCACCAGCAGCTTTAAGGATTACATCGAATTCAGTTTGCTCTTCAGCAGCTTCGCCTCCTCCTGCTGCAGGACCTGCAACAGCAACTGCGGCAGCAGCTGGTTCAATACCGTATTCGTCTTTTAAAATTGTTGCTAATTCGTTAACTTCCTTTACAGTTAGATTAACTAATTGCTCAGCGAATTCTTTCAAATCTGCCATAATGTATGTGTTTTTGTTAGGTTTCTTAATTAATTTTTATTTGGAAAACAGAGTGCGTACTAATTTATTGTGCACGTTCTTCTAAAGTCTTCATAAGACCAGCAAGCGTACTTCCACCCGATTGTAGGCCAGAAATTACGTTTTTCGCTGGAGACTGTAGTAACGTGATGATCTCTCCAATCAACTCTTCTTTCGACTTTAAAGTCTCAAGAATTTCTAATTGATCAGCAGAGTAAACAGACTCTTCAACGTGAGCACCTTTAAACAAAGGTTTTTCCGCATTTTTGTTCTTTTTAAGGTATTCAGTAATTGCTTTTGCTGGAGCGTTAGCTGTTTCAGAAAGCATCATTGAAGTGTTCCCCTTAAGAACATCGTACAACTCGTTGTAGTCTTTGTCACAAGACTCCATAGCTTTCTTTAGTAAAGTATTCTTTACAACTTGAAGTTGCACACCTTTACTAAAACAAAGTCTACGTAGCTTGCTCGTTTGTTCAGCATCCATACCTGAAATGTCAGCCAAGTAAACATTTTTACTTGTCGCTAATAAATCGGTAAGTTTATCGATAGCTTGTTTTTTCTCTTCTTTTGTCATAACCCTAAGGTATTTTAGATTTACTAAGTCTTAAATAGACTTTGTATCAACTTTTACACCCGCTCCCATCGTACTTGAAATGATAATACTTTTAATGTATGTACCTTTCGATGAAGTAGGCTTCAACTTAACAATCGTTTGGATGAGTTCATCTGCATTATCAGCAATCTTAGCCGCATCAAAAGATGCTTTTGCCACACTTGCATGAACAATACCATACTTGTCAACCTTAAAGTCGATCTTACCCGCTTTTACTTCCTTAACAGCTTTTGCTACATCCATGGTAACGGTACCTGTTTTAGGGTTTGGCATTAGTCCACGAGGACCAAGTACACGCCCTAAAGGACCTAATTTACCCATACAGCTTGGCATGGTGATGATTACATCAACGTCGGTCCAACCGCCTTTGATTTTCTCAACATATTCATCCAAACCTACGTGGTCTGCACCAGCAGCTTTAGCTTCTTCTTCTTTGTCCGGAGTACAAAGAACAAGTACACTTACATCTTTACCTGTACCGTGAGGAAGTGTTACCACACCACGAACCATTTGATTCGCCTTACGAGGGTCAACACCCAAACGGATTGCTAAATCTACACTGGCATCAAAATTACCAGATGTAGTATCCTTAACGATTGAACTCGCTTCGGACAGGTTGTATGATTTTGCTGCATCAAATTTTGCAGCAACTTCTTTTTGTTTTTTTGTCAACTTTGCCATGTCTCGATATGATTAAGCAGAAGGAAATTCTCCTTTAACAGTAATACCCATACTTCGTGCTGTACCAGCAACCATTTTCATTGCAGATTCAACTTTAAAGCAGTTTAAATCAGGCATCTTATCTTCGGCAATCGCACGAACTTGATCCCAAGTAACCTTGGCAACTTTGATACGATTTGATTCGGATGAACCTTTTTTAACTTTTGCTGCTTCCAATAATTGAACAGCCGCCGGAGGCGTCTTAATTACAAAGTCAAATGACTTGTCAGCGTAAACAGTAATTGCAACAGGAAGAACCTTTCCGGCTTTATCCTGCGTACGAGCATTAAACTGCTTACAGAATTCCATGATGTTAACACCTTTCGCACCTAAGGCTGGACCTACCGGTGGAGAAGGGTTAGCGGCACCACCTCTAACTTGCAATTTAATGAGCCCTATTATCTCTTTTGCCATTATTTTTGTTTTTATACTTGGTTACTAAATGTTTTACTTTTGGATTAGGAAGCATTATATATGGGTCATCCAAAAAAAACATTTAAATTTTTACGATTCTTTTTCTACTTGCATGAAGTTTAACTCTAAAGGTGTTTTTCTACCAAATATTTTCACCATAACGAGCAGCTTGCGCTTGTCTTCATTAATTTCTTCAATCAATCCGTTAAAACCATTAAATGGTCCGTCTACAACTTTAACAGTTTCACCTACAACGTAGGATACACTCATCAACTCTTCAGACTCAGCCAATTCATCAACTTTACCTAAAATTCTGTTGACTTCTGATACTCTAAGTGGTACTGGGTCTCCCCCCTTAGTAGCCCCTAAAAAACCAATAACACCTGTAATTGATTTGATAACATGAACTACTTCACCAACTAAAGCTGCCTCAATCATCACGTAACCTGGGAAGTAATTCCGCTCTTTGGTTACTTTCTTTCCATTTCGTACTTGGTACACTTTTTCAGTAGGAACTAAAATTTGAGCTACATAATCTTGCATACCCAAATGTTCAATTTCCTTCTCAATGTAGAGCTTTACCTTGGTCTCTTGACCGGAAACTGCTCTAACTACGTACCATTTTTTCTTCAACTCAACCATAAATACACCTGTATAGGTTTAGAAAATGCTATAAAACTCGCCAAGAATTGTATCGAATCCTAAATCCATTAAGCTAATGATTAAGGCGATAATAACTGAAGCTACAGCCACTAAAATAGTACTCGACTGAAGTTGAGCAACGGTTGGCCAAGTAACTTTATTTTTCAGCTCTTGAATCGATTCTATAATATACTTCTTCATCTTCTTTATCGTTTTACAGCACGGGTAGAGAGATTCGAACTCCCATCGACGGTTTTGGAGACCGGAATGCTACCATTGCACCATACCCGTGAGTAAAAGAGTGAAAACCCCAAAAAGGGGATTTCACTCTTTTTAATTTATATATGAAATCGTTTACTAAAGGATTTCTGTAACCTGACCAGCACCTACAGTTCTACCACCTTCACGGATCGCAAAACGTAAACCTTTGTTCAAGGCTACTGTGTTGATTAAATTAACTGTAATTGTTAAGTTATCACCAGGCATTACCATTTCAGTTCCATCAGGTAAAATGATTTCACCAGTTACATCTGTTGTACGGATGTAGAACTGTGGACGGTATTTATTGTGGAAAGGAGTGTGACGACCACCTTCTTCTTTCTTCAATACATAAACCTCAGCTTTAAATTTATCATGTGGAGTTACAGAACCTGGCTTACAAATTACCATACCTCTTTTGATTTGAGCTTTTTCGATACCACGTAGTAATAAACCAACGTTATCTCCAGCTTCACCTCTATCCAATATTTTACGGAACATCTCTACCCCAGTAATCGTAGATTGTAGGTTTTCAGCACCCATACCAAGAATATCAACAACGTCACCAGTGTTTGCAACACCTGTCTCAATACGACCCGTAGCAACAGTACCACGACCTGTAATAGAGAACACGTCCTCAACTGGCATCAAGAAGTCTTTCTCAACGTCACGAACTGGCATTTCAATCCAGACATCAACTTGATCCATTAATTCTTTTACTGTAGCAACCCACGAGTCTTCACCGTTCAATGCACCTAGTGCAGAACCTTGAACGACTGGAGTGTTGTCACCATCGAACTCATAGAATGATAGTAAATCACGGATTTCCATGTCTACCAATTCTAGTAATTCTTCATCATCTACCATATCCACTTTGTTCATGAATACGACTAGACGAGGTACACCTACCTGACGAGCTAGAAGAATGTGCTCACGAGTCTGTGGCATAGGACCATCAGTCGCAGCTACCACCAAAATAGCACCGTCCATCTGTGCAGCACCCGTAACCATGTTTTTCACATAATCGGCGTGACCTGGACAGTCAACGTGTGCGTAGTGACGATTTACTGTTTCGTACTCTACGTGAGACGTGTTAATAGTAATACCACGCTCTTTTTCTTCTGGAGCGTTGTCAATTGCTTCGAAGTCTTGTTTTGCAGCAAGACCATCAGTTGCCAACACAGTAGTAATGGCAGCAGTAAGAGTTGTCTTACCATGGTCAACGTGACCAATAGTACCAATGTTTAAGTGCGGCTTACCTCTTTGAAAAGTTTCTTTTGCCATGATAAGATAGCTTAAATATTTAAAACTAAATTAATAAAGTTACTACCCCGTGTAGTAACATTGAGCGAGAGACGAGACTCGAACTCGCAACCCTCAGCTTGGAAGGCTGACGCTCTACCAATTGAGCTACTCTCGCTTATACTATATAGTGGTGGGAGAAGGATTCGAACCTTCGAAGGCTAAGCCAACAGATTTACAGTCTGTCCTCGTTGACCGCTTGAGTATCCCACCCCAAATCACTAATCAATAATTATAAAGAACTATGAGCCGATGGAGGGACTCGAACCCACGACCTGCTGATTACAAATCAGCTGCTCTAGCCAGCTGAGCTACATCGGCATATCCTCTTTTTTTTACTGCATAAAAAAACAGCCTCCCTAAAAGAGACTGCAAATTTAACAAATTATACCGTAGTTCAAACAATGAACAACTTTTTTTTCTACACTAATGTTTTCATTTTCCCCTTGTACTTAATTAGCGACCTTCTCAAGACGTCTACGCCTTGATCAATCGCACCTTCAAAGGTCCTGTCGTACTTTTTCACGACAATCTCTTTACCGGGAACTCTCAATTTAATCTCAACCCATTTATTCTCTCGATTTGAAGACGACTCAACTTTCAGATAAGCATCTCCTCCAACTATTTGATCATAAAAAACATCAAGCTTATTAATCTTTTTTTGTGCAAAGTCTAACAATTTAACATCCGCCGAAAAGTTGATGGAATGAAATCTTACGTCCATAATAAATCTGTTTTTATATGTCACCTCTAGGGTGAGCTTGTTTGTACACTTTTTTTAATTGCTCTGCAGAATTATGAGTATAAATCTGTGTGGATGTTAAGCTAACATGACCCAGTATTTCTTTAACTGCATTCAAGTCGGCTCCATCATTCAACATGTGAGTAGCAAAAGCATGACGAAGAACATGAGGGCTTCTTTGCCTCACTTTCGTTACCCTACTAAGATAAGAATTCACAAAACGATAAACAAGTTTTGGATATAAAATATTACCGGATGTCGTTAAGAATAAATGGCTTTTTGGTGGCGAAAAAAAATCTTCCCGAACACTCAAGTATCGTTTTAAATCCAATAAATGCGTATTTAGCAAAGGTATAATTCGCTCTTTTGAACGTTTCCCTAAAACTTTTACCTGATTAAGAGAAAAATCAATATCATCAACTTTTAAAGCAATCAACTCGGACAAGCGCATCCCAGTGTAATAAAACATCTGCAGGATTGCCTTATCTCTTACCCCCTCATAATCATCAGAATAATTTACATCTTCCAATAAATGAGTCATTTCCTTTTCACTTATGAATGAAGGGATCTTTTTGTCTGTTTTCATAGAAATTACCCGAAGCATAGGATTATTAGCTAGCAGATTATTTCGAAGGGCGTATTTATAAAATTGACGTAAGGAGGACAACTTCCTGTTTAAGGATCGTTTAGAACACGAACTACCAATCATAGACATCATCCAAGAACGAATCATAACGTCTGTAGCTTCTAGCATTGATGATTCGTATTCAGATTCTAAGTAATCATTAAACTGAACCAAATCGACCTCGTAAGCTTTTTGGGTATGGATCGAGTAGCGCTTTTCAAACTTCAGGTAACGAATAAATTTCTGTATTTGTAGCATAAAAAAAGCGCTTTTGTGTAAAAATACACAAAAGCGCTTTAAATACGTATAAAATACTGACTATGCTTCCTCTGCTTGTCTCAACTGCTGGATATAAGCAGCTTTAATCATCTGCTTTCTTCTTTTCACAGAAGGCTTGATAAATTCTTTACGAGCACGTAGCTGACGCATCGCACCGGTTTTATCGAATTTTCTTTTGAAACGCTTCAAAGCTCTTTCAATAGCTTCACCTTCTTTTACAGGAATAATAATCATGTCTGTTCTTATTTAATCTTAAATTCTTCTCTACTTTGGGAGGGCAAATATACAAATTTGTTTTACGCTACAAGCAAATGTTTCTTTTTTTACTTCTTAAACATCAACTCAATCATTCAATATAGACTTAGAAATCACAATTTTCTGAATTTCAGAAGTCCCCTCCCCTATAGTACATAACTTCGCATCTCTATAAAACTTTTCCACAGGAAAATCCTTTGTATAACCATAACCACCAAAAATCTGCACGGCTTCACTTGCTGCCTTTACAGCAAGCTCAGAAGTGAAATACTTGGCCATTGCCCCTTCTTTGGTCATTTTCTGACCTTTATTTTTCTTATCAGCAGCACGATAAATTAACAATTCAGAGGCTTCAATTTCAGTAGCCATGTCAGCCAATTTAAAAGCAATTGCTTGATGTTCACATATAGGTTTCCCAAACTGTATACGCTCTTTTGAATATTGCAAGGCGGCTTTATAGGCTCCTTTTGAAATACCCAGAGAAAGGGCAGCAATCGAAATTCGTCCTCCATCTAAAACCTTCATCGCTTGAATGAAACCTGCTCCAACTTCGCCTAATAAATTCTCCTCTGGTATCCGACAATCATCAAAAATCAACTCAGCAGTTTCAGAAGCCCGCATACCTAATTTATCTTCTTTTTTTCCGGAACTAAAACCCGGAGTACCCTTCTCCACAACGAATGCGGATATTCCACATGAATCTGATTTATCTCCTGTACGAACAACAACAACAGCAATATCACCAGTCTTAGCATGCGTAATGAAGTTCTTCGATCCATTCAACACCCATTCGTTACCATCCTTTACAGCAGTTGTATTCATCCCTCTCGCATCAGAACCTGTATTGTGCTCCGTTATTCCCCATGCTCCAATATACTCAGCAGAAGCCAACTTAGGTAACCACTTTCTCTTTTGGCTCTCATTTCCGAATTCCAAAATATGTCCAATACACAGAGAATTATGAGCAGCAACCGACAAGCCTATGGATGAGTCTATCTGTGAAATCTCATCAATTGCTGTAACGTACTCCTCATAATTTAAACCAGATCCACCGTATTCTTCAGGGACTAAAACGCCCATCAAACCCAATTCTCCTAAAGCTTTAAACACCTCAACAGGAAACTCTTGTCTATCATCCCATCCCTTCATAAAAGGTTTGATATGGTTGGCGCCAAAATCACGAACAGTTTCAGCAATCATTTTCTGTGTATCTGAATAAGAAAAATCCATGAATTAATATTTTGCAAGTGAAATAATCGTATTTGAACTATCTTTCAATGAATCCTCAGCCTTCAAAAAAGTAAGGTGAACTAAGAAAGCAAAACCAACTGTTTTAGCCCCAGCCAAGTCTATCAGGTGTGTCGCTGCTTTTGCCGTTCCTCCAGTAGCTAACAAATCATCATGAATTAAAACCCTAGACCCTTTGGGTAAGCAACCCATTTGCATCTCAATTTCTGAAGAGCCATACTCCAAATCATAAACATAAGAATAGGTATCCCCCGGTAACTTCCCCTTCTTACGAATGGGTATAAAGGGTATGCTCAATTGATGAGCAATAGTTGGGCCAAACCAAAAACCTCTACTCTCAATACCTACTATAGCATCAACATCTAATTCTCGAATTTGGCTAACAAAGGCATCAATAACATCTCCGTAAAGTTTTACATCCTTAAGAACAGGACTAATGTCTTTAAATACAATTCCCGGATGTGGATAATCAGGAAAATCCCGAATCACACATTTTAATCTTTCTTCCATTTAGTCTATCTCTAGGTACACTACAATTTTACGGAATAATTGCTCATCTATCAAGGGTAAACTCTTGAGCTCGTCAAGACTCTGATAAAATCCATGATGCTCTCTGTACTTTACAACAAGCTTAGCAACTGGATTAGATATGTAAGGATGCGCTTTAAGATTCTTCTCCGTACATGTGTTAATATTTATCTTCCTTAAATCTTGTTGTCCTATCAACAAATAAGGTAAGATACGGTCAAATAGTACAGAATCTATGCCATAAACTTCTAGCAACTGTTCTTTGGTATGGAAACCTCCTAACATATTGCGATAGCGAACCATCCTAGAGGAATACTTCACCCCTATTCCGGGTAGCTTTCTTAATGCTATTGAATCGGCTGAATTGATATTAATGAATGGGATTTTGGGTGCATTGCTTTTTGGAACATCACTGGCTTGTTGATGCACATAAATTTTCTGTGACTGGTTTAATGAATCAACAAATCCGAAACTCCTTTGAATTTCGTGATTGTCGTAATGCACTGTTTCAGCTTTCTTTTGGAAAGCACGAAAAATCAAATTTACAAACACCAACAAAAGCAAGAAAAACAAAAGGGCTGTCCGCTCTCTTCTGTTCAAACAGAAATATTTAATAATCGATCGAATAGCCGCCGTTTTAATTTCGCTTGGATCAATTAAAATTAGTCAGATTATTAATTGTTATGTGAAATGATTAACTCAGCTAAGATCTCATAGACGGGTAAGTCCAGTAAAACCGCATCTACAGAAACAATTGAATATTGAGGGTTTAAATCTGAACAACTCATTTCATAGGAATGAATTTGATCTGTTAAAAAAGGGTAATCATAAAAGTCCGCAATGCGTTCATCAAGATGCACGGGAGAAAGTAGATTCGTCGAATTTAGCCGTAACTGATTTAACTCACTATCGTTACTAGGTTTAAACTTAACGTAAAAGTGCGTGCTCGTCTGGTTTTTACGTACAGACCGATAAGCTTGACTAAAATTTTGCTGGCTCAACGATGCGAGTCTTTTGTCATCAAAGGGCTCTTCTATATTATCATCCAACCTTGTGAACTCATGAACATAAAAAGTGTAGGGAGGATTTTTCACCTTTTCACATGACAGAAACAAAAGCAAAACCAATACCGTAGGCACATATTTAGAAATATTCATTAATTACCATTATTTAATTAAAATCTAAAAATTAACTTTATTGCAATAAATTTATTTAAATAAATGCACATCTGAAATAGGTGAAAACACCTTTTCATCATGAGCAACACTACCTATGCACGGCCTCAATATAACTAAATTAAAGACTATAAAAAACCTGACCTTTAAGGACTGTGGATATTAAAGATATCTAATTCTTAAATAACCTATAGTTATTTAAACTTCTTTATGGCTCCACTTTTTACGCGAGTGAGATAATCCCGCAGATCTGCTCTAACTTCACCCGACATCAAATACAAACCTAGAATATTCGGGAATGCCATGGCAAGGATCATCATATCAGAAAAATCTATTACAGCTCCAAGACTTACTGAAGAGCCAAGAATAATAAATAGTAAGAATAACAACTTATAAGCGTATTCGGTTAATTTAGACTGACCGAATAGGTAGGTCCATGCTTTTAACCCGTAGTAAGACCAGGAGATCATGGTTGAGAATGCAAATAAGAAGATGGCTACAACCAATAGCATCGGGAACCAAGAGATCACAGATTCAAATGCTGAAGATGTTAGCTGCGCTCCTTCCAGATCGTAACCTGTATGTCTTCCTGTAATTATGATGACCAAAGCGGTCATGGTACAAATAACAACGGTATCGATAAATGGCTCTAACAAGGCAACAATTCCCTCAGTAACCGGTTCATTTGTTTTTACTGCCGAGTGAGCAATGGCTGCAGAACCCACACCCGCCTCGTTAGAAAAGGCTGCTCTTCGGAATCCCTGAACCAATACCCCGACAAAACCACCTTTGGCAGCATCGCCTGAAAAAGCGGAATCGAAGATCAACCCAAACACATCAAATATTTGATCGTAATTCATTACAATAATAAATAAGGACGCCCCCACATATAAAACAGCCATAAACGGAACCACTTTCTCTGTGACGTTGGCAATACTCTTAATACCACCAATAATTACGGCACCAACTAAAATGGCTAGGATAAATCCAAAATAAGCTCCGTTACCTTCCAGCATCGAAAACTGCCCCTCTAACTGAGAAAAAGCCTGATTGGCCTGAAACATATTTCCACCACCAAAAGAACCTCCCACACAAAGGATGGCAAAAAGACCTGCCATAACCTTTCCTGCAAAAGGAAAATTTCTCTTTTCAAAAGCAGTTTTCAGGTAGTACATAGGTCCACCGGAAACTTCACCATTTTCGTCGATCTTACGGTATTTAACCCCAAGGGTACACTCTACAAATTTTGAAGACATCCCTAAGAGTCCGGCTGCGATCATCCAAAAAGTAGCCCCGGGTCCACCAATGGCTACGGCAACCGCAACCCCGGCAATATTCCCTAAACCTACCGTTGCCGATAAAGCGGTTGTTAAAGCCTGAAAATGTGAAACCTCACCCTTATCTTTAGGGTTATCATAGTCTCCCCGAACCAATTGTAAAGCATGTTTAAAGCCTCTAAGATTGATAAAATTCATTCGAAGAGTAAAAAAGACGGCTCCAATGACTAACCAAATTACAACAATGGGCATACCCGCTGAAAAAGGTTCCCAAAAAATCACTTTCGCCATGATATTTACAATAGGCTCAAAAAGTAAATTGACCTGATCACTAAACGTACTTTCTGCTCTTAACATCTGAGGTAGAAATAACAAGATCGCTAGTATTTTTTTCATTACTGCAGTTTTAGATTTTGGATTTGTTTGTCAACCAAAACCAATCCTTCACGGAAACTTTTTGGCTGATAATTAAAGTGCTGCATGGCTTTGCTAATGTTTAATTTCGTTTTGGGAGGCCTTTTAGCTTTTTGGCTCAGACTTGATGTGGGAATTGAATTGATTAATTGTTTATCGAGATTCCAGAAATCAGCAATTTCATGCACAATTTCTAATACACTCAAAAAATCTTTACCCGAAATATGATAGGTGCCCGTTGCTTTTTCTCGAGAAACTAGCAAACAAGCAAGAGCTAAATCTTCAGCAAGAGTTGGGCAGCGAAATTGATCGTCAACCACCTGAATTTCTTGTCCTTTCTCAAGAGCTCCTTTGGCCCAAAGCACAATATTAGTCCGACTTAAATCGTCAAGAACCCCATAAACCAATACGGTCCTTAATATTGTGTAAGGGAATGAAACCTCTGTAAACAGTTGCTCCGACTTCCATTTAGACAAGCCATAGTAACTCAAAGGATCAGCTTTTGAATGTTCAAAATATTCAGACGCATCACCCTTGTATATGAAATCTGTAGAAATATGTATGAAGTGTGTATCAAAATCCCCTATGGCCTTAATTAAATTCGAAACACCTGTAACATTAATCAAATCACAGCGCTCTCGTTCATCTTCACATGCATCAACTTGCGTCATTGCAGCCGTGTGAAACAATACATCCGGCTGAAACTCTTGGAATAGCATCGCACATGCATCAGCATCCGTGATATCCAAACTTTGGAAAGTAACACCTGAAGGCAGGTTAAATCTACAATCTCCCTGGGCTGTAGCAAGCAAACATACATTTACTTCTTGGTGTAATAATGAAACTAACTTTTGACCTAAAAGACCATTAGCACCCGTAATTAAAAACTTCTTCATTTAAAAGCAAAACCATTCATTAGATTAGATTGAGGAAAGGTAATTCATTAAAAATCGTATACAGAAGTTCTTTTTGAATTCACCAGATCTTTCAATCGAAAAACAAAAGCCATAATTAAATAAACCAACAATGGCGAGCCCAAAGTTAAAAAGGAACTGTAGATAAAAAAGAGTCGTACTGAAGAAGCTCTCAT
>Ga0207964_1000057_pt1 | contig 42461 bp, 37 predicted proteins | sample Knorr_S23_td_250_FD_185608 | JGI IMG/M metagenome (GOLD analysis project Ga0207964, IMG submission 185608) | Marine microbial communities from Southern Atlantic Ocean transect - Knorr_S23_td_250_ad_251m_LV_A (SPAdes) (version 2) | ecosystem: Environmental > Aquatic > Marine > Oceanic | place...
TGTAATCTGCTGATTAGTAGTTGTTTAATAATAACAATATCATGATAGCGTATTAATTAAATATATTGATTTTATGCCAAAGTTAAAATCGTTGATTGTTGATGACGATAAGATAAGTAGAGATTTTGTAGAGCATTTGGTTGAAAAACATTGTCCTGAAGTCTCAATCATTGCAAAATGCAGCTCCGTAGAGCAGGCTAAATATGAGATTGAGTCAAATGAAATTGACCTTCTATTTCTAGACATACAAATGCCACATGAAACGGGTTTTGATCTATTAAACCATTTCTCTGAAAAGAATTTTCAGGTCGTATTTATTACCGCCTATGAGAAATATGCATTTAAGGCATTTAAAACAAATGCCCTAGACTATCTCTTAAAACCTATTGATAAAGAGAAGATTATTGCATCTGTAAAAAAAGCGGTAAACTCCTATGAAATAAATCATAAAACAAATGAATTAAATACTCATTTTGATTCTGCTGATTCTCATGACAGCTTCAATACACTTTTACTTCCTGGAAAAAGAGGAGCAGTGACTGTTAAATTTGAAGACATATGCTATTTAGAAGCATCAAACAATTACAGTATCATTCATATGAAAAATGGTGACGAATTTGTCGCTTCTAAAACCTTAAAAGAGTTCGATTCTATATTGAATAATGATTTTCTAAGAGTCCACAAGTCTTATTTAGTAAATAAACATTGTATTGTTGGATACACCAGGTTAAACGGTGTTAAAATAAAGTTAGAAAAAGGGGAGATTATTCCTGTATCAAGAAGGAAACAAGGCTTTTTTCTCAACCAATACAATTCAAACTAATGTTTTATTTATCAAGACTTGTATTCTTAGTTCTATTAGCTAATGCATCATTTATTTTTGCTCATACAAAAACCAAAATGGATGTTTTACAAAGTGTTGATAATACATCTAATTACACTACAAATGCAAAAGGCGGTACTACACCTCCCATAGCTATTATTGAAAAAGTGTACACCCAAACTAAAAATTCATCTTTAAATGTGGATACTGTCAGTTATGGTGATAGTGTATTCATTAATTGTAATTACTCAGGATTACTTCAGGGAAGTAAGATAATTACTCAATTCCGGTTATTAGGCTTAAATGATGAATGGACAAAGACAAAGTCAAAACATTTTGCATTCTCAGGCCTACAACCTGGAAAATACTACTTTCAATACAGAGTGAAATCAGAAATGAGTTATTGGAGTAATTCTAAACTATTTTCATTTGTAGTTGCACGCCCTTTCTGGGCTAAAAGTTCATTTGTTGTACTGCTTTTCAGCATTATTATATTCTTTTCTGCTATCGTATTTTGCCAACTTTTAAGAAGACAACACATAAGCGACTTAATTTCATTAAATCATAAATACGAAATGAGTGTCATGAAAAGTAGATTGTTACATTCTATGATGAGCCCACATTTCATTTTTAATATGTTAAACTCAATACACTATTATGTTAGTGTCAATAATTCCAATGAAGCTGAAAGCAATCTGACACTTTTCTCTAATCTTATTCGTAAAAATTTGGAAGTTAGTCAGAGCAAATACATTAGCATTGATGAGGAAATTATCTTTTTAGAATTGTATCTATCCGTTGAGAAAAAAAGGAAAGACAATGCATTCACATATCAAATAAACCATTCTGTGGACATAGATACTTCAACCTGCAAGATTCCCTCCTTAATGATTCAGCCAATAGCCGAAAACTCGATTTTACATGGAATTTTACCCAAAGATGGTAATATTAAGATTGATTTTATAAAACATGACAGTCATTTAGAAGTTGTTATTTGTGATAATGGAGTTGGTTATGACTCGAAAAAGGCAGGAAGCTCATTACATAATGGTCTAAGTTTAAAGGTCATAAAAGAGCGATTGAGCTTAATGAAATATCATTACGGATTTGCTTTTAACATAAAATTTAGTAACTTGTATGAGAATCAGGGAAATATGCCTGGCACAAGGGTCAGTATAGACTTACCTTTTGTCAATTAATCTGTCATTTAACTAGTGTTTTTTATCATGAACTATTTAAATTAAAGTTTAAGGAGTGTAGTGCTTTAAAGTTCTACATTTTTTTTTGTTAGAATGAATGCAGGAGGGTAGTTTTTGGGGTCGGATTGCTTTTCTGTGAAAAAGAGCCTTAGGGCTCTTTTTTTAGGTTTCAGAAATTCCTAAATGACATCTATTTATTCCTACATCTAAACTGAAAATTCAAATGATTTTTTTAAAATCACTTGTTTTTAAGTAAATAATCTTCACTTGATCCTTATCCATGGGGATTGATTCACAACATTTTTTTAAATTCGTGCCGCAAACATTCAAAAAACACAAAAATGTCATTTTTCATAAATGACTTTATTTTAAGTTTTTTTTGAATTAATCGATAACCCTAAAAAAAACTTCATGAAACAATCTACAAATTACAATGCAGCACTAGCTACTCTTGTTACGGTTTTTTTCTTTTGGGGTTTTATTGCCGCCTCCAATGGTGTATTCATCCCTTTTTGTAAAAACTATTTCAACCTAGATCAATTTCAGTCTCAATTGATTGACTTTGCTTTTTATGGTGCTTATTACATAGGCGCTTTACTCTTGTTTATTATATCAGGATATGTAAAGACAGACATACTCAACAAATGGGGCTTTAAAAACGGTATTGTTTACGGATTAATTATTTCTGCTGTGGGAGCAGCAATTATGATTCCTGCTATTTCAAGCGGTTCTTTTTCATTTATATTAGGATCGCTGTTTATTGTTGCTTTGGGGTTTTCTCTACAGCAAACGTCAGCCAACCCTTTTGCCATTTCGCTAGGAGACCCTTCTACAGGTTCTTATCGATTAAATTTAGCAGGAGGTGTTAATTCTTTCGGAACTGCTATTGGGCCTATTGTGGTTGCTCTAGCTCTTTTTGGAGCAGCAACCTATACAGACGACCAAATTGCTTCCATTGACTTGTCTACCGTAAAGACGCTTTACATTGCAGTAGGGGCTTTGTTTTTACTGGCTGCCTTGTTGTTTGTTTTTTCAAAAAAACTACCCCAAGCGAAAGGAGATACAAATTTTGTGCAGGCACCAAAGGCAGTTAAAACACTCAGTTTTATTACCGCCTCATTACTCGTGATTTTCTATTTTGTTTTTGACCAATACAAAGGAGTAGAAGTTGATTCGAATTTGATTTTCCTACTTATGATTGTGGCATTAATTGTAATTGTTGGTGGTTTACTTATGGCCAACAAAAGTGCTATTAAAAAGCCAGAAGGGTGGGGTGCAATGCAATATCCTCAATTGGTCATGGGTATGCTTGCTATTTTTACTTATGTTGGCGTAGAGGTTACCATTCAGAGTAATTTAGGTGAGCTATTAAAATCTGATGCTTTTGGAGGCTTTACAGACTCTGAAATCGCACCATACATCTCTATGTATTGGGGGTCTTTAATGATCGGTCGATGGGCAGGTGCAATTACTGTGTTTAACCCAGGAAAAACTCTTAAAAACATATTGTTCATCATTGTGCCCTACATCGCTTTTGGAGTTGTTTTGTTTGTGAATCACGTTAGTAACAATGATGTTAGTGGCCTGTATTTGTATGGTTGGAGTATCTTATTACTCATTGGTGGTTTTTACTTTGGGCAAGAGAAACCAGCTAAAACACTTTTCATATTTGGATTGTTAGGAATGCTAGCTATGATTTTGGGCTTGTTTACTGAAGGGACAATTGCATTATACGCTTTCATGAGCGGCGGACTGTTTTGCTCTATCATGTGGCCTAGTATATTCTCGTTATCCATTGCAGGTCTTGGTAAATACACCTCTCAAGGGTCTGCATTTTTAATTATGATGATTTTAGGTGGTGCAATCATTCCACCAATTCAGGGGAAACTGGCAGACTTATTTAACATCCACAATTCGTATTGGATTACTGTGGTATGTTTTGCATATCTCATGTTTTTCGCAATAAAAGTAAAAGGAATTTTAAAAACCCAAGGAGTAAATTATGACGCATAAAATGAAGTTAGCTGTAGGTATTGATATAGGAGGAACAAACACCGTTTTCGGGCTTGTTGATGAAAAAGGAAGCTGTCTTGCTCAAAACTCAATTAAAACTGGTGATTTTCCAGTTGTTGAAGATTTTGTAGATAAGGTGCAAAAAGGAGTGAACGCCCTAATTTCAAATTTCAAAGATTCTGAGATTATTGGAATGGGTATTGGAGCTCCCAATGCAAATTTTTACACCGGAACTATTGAGCATGCGCCCAATTTAAAATGGAAAGGTATTGTCCCTCTAGTGACTTTATTTGAAGCTTATTTTGATTTCCCTATTTCCCTGACAAATGACGCAAATGCTGCTGCCATGGGTGAGCGAATTTATGGGGCTGCGCAAGGTGTTAACGATTTGGTGATGGTTACATTGGGAACCGGGCTGGGAAGTGGCTTTGTGGTAAATGGTGATTTGGTATATGGACATGATGGATTTGCTGGAGAACTTGGGCACGTAATTGTTGAGAAAAATGGTCGTCAATGCGGATGTGGTAATAAAGGATGTTTAGAAACTTATGCTTCTGCCACAGGTATCGTAAAGACCGCCAAAGAGTTTCTCGCTAAATCAAAAGATTCTGTTCTTGCAGATTTACCTGAAATTACCAGTAAAGCAATTGCTGATGCTGCACTTCAAGGAGACAAATTGGCCCTAGAAATATTTGACTACACTTCAGACAAACTCGGCTTTGGTCTTGCAAATATGGTAGCAATTACTAGCCCTAAACTCATTGTTTTATTCGGTGGTTTGGCTCAATCTGGTGATTTAATCCTAAAGCCTACCAAAAAATACATGGAACAGTATCTTCTTAAAACGTTTAAAGATAAAATTCAAATTGTTCCGAGTCAACTGAATGCCGCTGATGCTGCTATTCTTGGAGCTAGCTCTCTGGCTTGGCAAACGCTAAGTTAACTTTTGAAAGTAAACTGTTTTTACAGTAGAAGTAGGATAGCTTTCTGTAATTGTAAAAACACAAATTTTCTTATATGTATATAAAAGATTAAATTTGAGTAGGAAAAGTACTTGTCGAACGGATTAAATGCTACTTTTTATAACCCTCCTAAATTGTGAAGTACGATTATGAAAAATAAAAAAATAGCCATTATTGGTTGTGGGAATCTTGGAGAATCCGTTTTAAATGGATTGATTTCGAATACTGATTTTACCAACAGCAATATTACAGCTACTCGAAGAAATCTCCAGCCTATAGATCATCTGAAGGATACGGGTATTAAGTTGACTAGTGACAATGTTAAAGCCATCCAAGAATCGGAGATTATTATTTTGGGACTTAAGCCTTTCAATATACTACCCGTATTAAAGGAATTAAGATCGCATATTAACCCAGACAAGCATATTGTAGTTTCTTTGGCTACAGCAGTAACCATTGAAGATATTCAAAATACAGTTGAGCCAGGCGTTTCTGTATTTAGAGCAATGCCTAACACTGCTGCTGATGTAGGGATGTCTATGACATGTATCTGTTCGAACACGGACAATGAAGAAAAAAATCTTTTGATTCAACAGTGTTTCGATTCCATAGGTTCTACCATTACTATTGATGAAAACTTAATGGACTCTGCAACGGTTTTAGGTGCCTGTGGAATTGCTTATGTCCTTCGATTTATGAGAGCGATGACTGAAGGTGGTGTTCAAATAGGTTTTGATGCCCAAACGGCCTGTGATATCGCCAAACATACTGTTAAAGGTGCTGCTGAGCTTTTAATTGGCCGAAATCAGCACCCAGAAGTTGAAATAGATAAAGTTACAACCCCTAAAGGATGTACCATAGCTGGATTAAACGAAATGGAGCATAATGGTCTTTCTTCATCGGTAATTAAAGGGATTGTTGCTTCGTTTGAGCAAATTAAAAAGTAAGAACTAGAGTAATAAAGAAAATAGAAAAAGATTTTATCGTAAAAAAAATATCTATATCTTTGCTGCAAGTAGACTAAGAAACATGAACTTAATTCAGACACATCATCATCACCATACTGGATCTCAAACGAGTCAAGGATGATGTGTGTATACTAATATTCCAAACCCCGTTTGAGTAAATCAAACGGGGTTTTTTGTATTTCAACTTCAAGGTTTACTCAAACATTTTAACAACAAACAAAATGAGTAAGCTAAAAATTGCAATTCAGAAAAGTGGACGTCTTAACAAGGATTCACTTAAGCTTTTAAAAGCTTGTGGAATCGACGTCAATAATGGGAAAGATCAACTCAAGGTTGAAGTCCAAAACTTCCCTCTTGAAATCCTTCATCTGAGGAATTCAGACATCCCACAATACGTAGAAGACGGAGTTGTTGATGCTGCTATTGTTGGTGAAAATCTTTTGATTGAAAAAGAAAAAGAAATTTCCATAGTAGAGAAACTTGGATTTTCAAAATGTAGAGTTTCCCTTGCTGTTCCTAAAGATGTTGATAATGAATCTCTTGATTATTTTGAAGGTAAGAAAATTGCCACATCTTACCCAAATACTGTAATTTCCTTCTTGAAGAAAAACAACATCAATGCTGACATACACACCATATCAGGTTCTGTTGAAATAGCACCAAATATTGGTTTAGCCGACGGCATATGTGATATCGTTAGTTCAGGAAGCACGCTTTTCAAAAATGGATTGAAAGAGACTCAGGTAATCCTTAAGTCGGAAGCTGTATTGGTTAAATCTGAAAAACTTAACGATGAAAAGCAAGAAATATTAGATCGCTTGTTATTCAGAATTCAGTCAGTTTTAAGAGCAAAAAACACCAAGTACATCTTGATGAATGTGCCTGATGCAAAAGTGAAAGAAGTAACCAACATTCTTCCTGTACTGAAAAGTCCTACGGTTTTACCCTTAGCTGAAAAGGGATGGAGTTCACTACACAGCGTGATTGAAGAAAACAAATTTTGGGACATCATTGATGAATTAAAGGCTGTTGGAGCTGAAGATATATTGATTATACCTATAGACAAAATGGTACTCTAATGATTGTAATCGAAAGGCCAAATAAAGATGAATGGATGAACTACACCTTTCGTCCAGGCATCAAAAAGCAGGAATTAGATAAGCTTGTTGGAGATGTAATCGTTGATGTACAGCTAAATGGTGACAAAGCGCTCGAACGGTATACGGAGAAATTTGATCGAATTAAACTCAATCGATTTAAGGTTGAAGAAGAAGAATTCAATAAGGCGGTAGATCTAGTTTCAGATGATTTGAAAAATGCCATTGCACTTGCGAAAGAGAATATTGAAAAATTTCACAAGTCTCAAATCTACACAGAAAGCAAAGTTGAAACGACCGAAGGAGTAGAGTGTTGGAGGAAAAGTGTAGCCATTGAAAAGGTTGGCTTGTATATTCCTGGAGGAACTGCACCTTTGTTTTCTACTATTCTGATGCTTGCCATACCCGCAAAACTAGTAGGGTGTAAGGAAATTGTGATCTGTACACCGGTTACTACTACTGGTGAAATTAATCCAGCCATCTTATACACGTGTCATCTGTTAGGCATTAAAAATGTATTTAAAGTTGGTGGATCTCAGGCTATTGCTGCAATGGCTTGCGGTACAGAATCTATTCCGTCAGTCTATAAGATATTCGGACCTGGAAATCAATTTGTAACCAAAGCTAAAGAGCTGGTTCAACAAATGGGTGTTGCTATTGATATGCCTGCTGGGCCGAGTGAAGTCCTTATTATCGCAGATAAGACATGTAATCCTTCATTCGTAGCTGCAGACTTATTGTCGCAAGCAGAACATGGAGCAGACAGCCAAGTAATTTTATTGTCTGATGATTCCGAAGTCATAAATGAAGTTAATACTGAATTAGCCAAACAGCTTGAAGAATTGCCTAGAAAAGAGCTTGCAACACAAGCACTTAAAAACAGCAGAGCAATTTCGCTAAAAAGCTTTGATGAGTGTATAGAATTTAGCAATGAATATGCACCTGAACATTTAATTATAGCATCGGAATCTGCTTCTGAAAGCGTTGATAAGATTGTGAATGCAGGATCTGTGTTTTTGGGTAATTACAGTTGTGAGAGTGCTGGTGATTACGCTAGCGGAACAAATCACACACTTCCAACAAACAGTTTTGCAAGAAACTACAGTGGTGTTTCTATTGATAGTTTCGTAAAGAAGATTACCTTTCAAAAACTTAATAAGAAAGGTTTAGAAAACATCGGTCCAGCCATTGAAATTATGGCTGAAGCTGAAGAGCTTTACGCACATAAAAATGCGGTTACCTTAAGACTAAATGAAATTAGGAATGTTTAACCTTGAGAACATAACTCGAAAGAATATTTTAGAGATGAAGCCCTACAGTTCTGCCAGGTCAGAATTTAAAGGGCAAGCAGATGTATTTTTAGATGCCAATGAAAATCCAAACGAAACCTTATTGAATCGTTATCCGGATCCACTTCAAATTCAGCTAAAAACAGAAATCGCAAAACTAAAAGAGGTTTCTGTAAATCAAATATTCTTGGGCAATGGTAGTGATGAAGCCATTGACTTATTGTACCGAGCATTTTGTGAACCTGGCCTAGATAATGCATACATCTTTCCACCAACTTATGGAATGTACACCGTTTCTGCAGCCATAAACAATGTACAAGTTGTTGAGTTGTCCGTTGACAATGACTTTCAGCTACCCTCCTTTAACTCAATTAAAGATTCATTAGACACTGCAGGATTGTTATTTATATGCTCACCTAACAACCCTACAGGTAATGTAATAGACCGAAAAATTATTCAGGAGTACGCGAATAACTTTCAAGGATTAATTGTTGTTGATGAGGCTTATATTGATTTCTCAAATGAAAAAAGCAACATAAGCTTATTAACTGACCTTCCAAATCTAGTTGTACTTCAGACCTTTAGTAAGGCATGGGGCCTAGCAGGGGCTCGTTTAGGTATGGCATTTGCCAGTAAAGAAATCATCAATACCTTAAATAAGATTAAACCACCTTACAACGTCAACACACTCAGTCAGAAAGAAGCATTACTTGCTTTAAAAAATGCCTCTGAAACCCAATTACAAATCGAATCGATAATTGAAGAACGAGAAAAATTAATTCTTCAGCTTAGTCAATTGAATAATGTCGTTCAAATTTTCCCATCTGAAGCTAATTTTCTCTTAGTGGAGTTTAAAAATGCAGAAAACGTATTTAAGATTTTGATTGAAAAAGGTATCATTGTCAGAAACCGAACAAAACAAGTCAATGGCTGTATTAGAATTACTATTGGTACAGCACAAGAGAATGCCCTATTGCTAAACACTTTAAAAGATATACAGGGATGAAAAAAGTATTATTCATAGATCGAGATGGTACACTAGTTATTGAACCACCGGTAGACTACCAACTGGACAGCTTGGAAAAGTTAGAATTTTACCCTGGAGTATTTTCCGGATTGTCCAAAATCGTTAAAGAGCTTGATTACGAAATTGTAATGGTTACAAATCAAGATGGATTAGGAACAGCATCTTTTCCTGAAGACACCTTTTGGCCTGCACAAAATAAAATCATCCAAGCCTTTAAAAATGAGGGAATTGAATTTGCTGAACTATTAATTGACAAAAGCTTCCCAGAAGATAATGCACCCACTCGAAAACCCCGAACGGGCCTCTTAAACAAATACATCCATGGGGACTACGACCTGGCAAATTCATTCGTAATAGGTGATCGAGATACAGATATAGAATTGGCTAAGAATTTAAATTGCGAGGGGATATTTATAGGTAAAAACAACAAAGATGCTGTTCTAAATACAGAAAGTTGGGTAGAAATACACCAATTTTTAAAAGCTAAGCCTAGACTAGCAAAGGTTGTTCGTAAAACGAACGAAACGGATATAGAAATTACGGTTAACCTAGACGGATCAGGGAAGAGTACTATAGTTACTGGAGTAGGCTTTTTTGATCATATGTTAGAGCAAATATCGAGACATGGTAATCTAGATATGGACATTAAGGTTTCAGGAGATTTAGAAATTGACGAACATCATACGATTGAAGATGTTGCCATTACATTAGGAGAAGCCTTTTTGGAAGCTTTGGGCTCAAAAAAAGCCATTGAGCGATATGGGTATTTATTACCTATGGACGACTGCCTCACTCAGGTAGCGATCGATTTTGGTGGTAGGCCTTGGTTGATGTGGGATGCAGATTTTAAAAGAGAAATGGTTGGAGAAATGCCTACTGAAATGTTCATGCACTTTTTTAAATCATTCAGTGATGCAGCAAAATGTAATTTAAACATTAAATCTGAAGGAGATAATGAGCATCACAAGATCGAATCTATATTTAAAGCTTTCGGTAAGTCCATAAAAATGGCAGTAAGTAAAACAGATAACTACAGCATTCCTAGCACAAAAGGAAGTTTATGATTGCAATTATAAAATACAACGCGGGCAATACTTGTTCTGTTCAAAACGCACTAGAACGTTTGGGATACAAAACACTCATTACAGACAAGGAAGAGGAACTTCAGAAAGCTGACAAAGTTATATTCCCAGGTGTTGGCGAAGCAAGCACAGCGATGTCATACCTCAAGGAGCGTGGCTTAGATCAGGTGATTTTGAGATTGAAACAACCTGTTTTAGGTATCTGTTTGGGGCTTCAACTAATGTGTGAGCATTCAGAAGAAGGGGAAGTTGCATGTTTAGGAATATTTAAAAACAAAGTGTGTAAATTTCCAAATACGGAAATTGTACCTCATATGGGTTGGAACAGCTTTGTTGATGTTAAAGGGGTCTTGATGAAAGGTGTTGAAATGACCGATGATGTGTATTTTGTTCACAATTACTACGCAGATCTTTCTGACGAGACCACTGCAGTATGTGATTACATAACGCCTTTTAGTGCAGCTCTTGAAAAAGATAATTTTTATGCAACCCAATTTCATCCAGAAAAGTCAGCTGATATTGGAGAGAAAATACTTAAAAACTTTTTAGATTTATGAGAATTATTCCTGCGATAGACATCATCGACGGTAAATGTGTTCGCCTCACCAAAGGAGATTACAACACAAAGAAAATATACAATGAAAACCCTTTAGAAGTTGCAAAAGAATTTGAAGCCAATGGAATCAAACATTTGCATTTGGTTGATTTGGATGGTGCGAAATCAAAACGTATTATCAATTATAAAATTCTAGAGCAAATTGCATCTTCTACTGATTTACATATTGATTTTGGTGGAGGATTGAAATCTGATGAAGATTTAAAAATAGCCCTAGAATCTGGAGCAAAACAAATAACAGGAGGAAGTATTGCGGCTAAAAATAGACCCGTATTTATCAATTGGTTGAACAAATATGGTGGGCAGAAGATTATACTTGGTGCCGATTGTATGGATCGAAAAATTGCTACAGACGGTTGGTTAGAAAATTCCGAATTAGACCTCATAGAATTCATTAAAGGTTATGAATTGGAAGGAGTCGAATATGTAATCTGTACAGACATATCAAAAGACGGCATGCTCCAAGGACCATCTACAGATCTTTATAAAGAAATTATTAGTGAAACTACAGTTAAGTTGATTGCAAGTGGTGGAATCGCAAACCTCCAAGATTTGATTGATTTAAAAGAGATCGGTTGTGAAGGTGCCATACTAGGAAAAGCCATATATGAAGGTAAGGTTACGCTAAAAGAACTCAGAGACCTATGTTAAAGAAAAGGATTATACCTTGTTTAGACATTCAAAACGGAAGAACTGTAAAAGGGATTAATTTCGTAGGAATAAGAGATGCTGGAGACCCTATAGACCTAGCAAAGAGGTACGTAATAGAAGGTGCAGATGAGTTGGTTTTTTTAGACATTACAGCGACTATTGAGAATAGAGACACCCTTGTGAGTCTGGTTGAGCGTATAGCCAAAGAAATCGATATACCGTTCACGGTTGGTGGTGGTATAAATTCAGTAGAAGATGTTTCAAGAATTATTACTGCAGGAGCTGATAAAGTTTCTGTGAATTCGTCTGCGGTAAGAAGACCTGAATTGATCCGTGAAATTGCCGATGAATTCGGCAGTCAATGTGTTACTGTTGCTATAGATACACAAAAAACAAATGAGGGTTGGAAAGTCTTCACACATGGAGGGCGTAAAGAAACCGACTTGATGACCATAGATTGGGCCAAAAAAGCCGAAGAACTTGGAGCTGGAGAAATTCTCTTAACTTCAATGAATAATGACGGAACAAAGGAGGGCTTTGCCCTGGAAATCACTGATCAGGTAAGTGAACAGGTGAATTTACCCGTTATTGCCTCTGGAGGAGCAGGATTTGAAAAAGACTTTGAAATACTCTTCAATACAACTAAAGCTACAGCAGGACTTGCAGCTAGTATTTTTCACAACAACGAAATTCACATACAAGACCTCAAAAGATATTTAAAAACAAAACAAATACCGGTAAGATGCAAATAGACTTTACTAAAAATGATGGACTTGTTCCTGTAATTGTTCAAAATACGTTAACGCTTCAGGTTTTAATGCTGGGGTATATGAATAAAGAAGCTTTTGACTTAACCAAAGAAAAAGGGCTTGTAACATTTTATAGCAGAAGTAAACAACGCATATGGATGAAAGGCGAAACATCCAATAATACGCTTAAAGTTGATGACATTCAACTGGATTGCGATAAAGACACACTTTTAATTAAAGCTACACCCAATGGTGTAACTTGTCATACGGGTTCTACTTCATGTTTTAAAGAGGAGACCTCAAAAGGCTTTGTATACGAGTTAGAGAAAACAATTCATGATCGTATTGATCAAGATGACCCGAAATCATACACCAACAAGCTGTTTAAAAGAGGCGTAAATAAAGTAGCTCAAAAAGTAGGAGAGGAGGCAGTAGAAGTAGTCATTGAGGCAAAAGATAATAATGATGATTTATTTAAAAATGAAGTAGCTGATTTAACTTACCACCTTTTGATTTTACTCAAATACAAAAACATTAGTTTCGAAGAAATCGAAAAAATTCTCAAAGAAAGATCCTCCAAATAATTAATGGTTTTACAATCAGATAATAATCAAGCTGTATCACTCTAAAGAGAAAGCGATTTACTTGTGAATCTCAGCAATTTATCTAAATTTGTATTATACATGAAAACAAACACTTTACATACAAATTGTTGTTGCAAAAATTTACTTCTGCAATCCTAATGGGCTACATGTGCTATGTAAATTAATCATAACCTATCCATTTGGATGGGTTTTTTTTATCTATTAAATGAAGCAGTTTAACAAATCCATTTTAGACGTGATTGGTAATACACCAATCATCAGGTTAAATCAGGTTGCCAAACACGTAGATTCGGACATATATGTGAAATTAGAGTATATGAATCCGGGCGGATCTATCAAAGATCGTATGGGTGTATATTTATGTCAAAAGGCAGTAGAACGAGGAGATTTAAAACCCGGCGGAACCATCATCGAATCAACATCCGGGAATACAGGTGTAGGGATTGCTCTATTTGCCGCTATTAATGGATATAAATGTGTTTTTGTAATTGCAGATAAGCAGTCGAAAGAGAAGATAGACAACTTAAAAGCTTATGGCGCTAAAGTATTGGTTTGCCCTACAGATGTCGAACCAGAAGACCCAAGGTCTTACTACTCCGTTGCTGCTAAACTAGGCGACTTGCCCAATTCCATTTTTTTAAATCAATACGGAAACCTTGACAATGGTAAATCGCACTATGAAATTACCGGACCTGAAATATTTGAACAAACAAATGGAGAGTTTGATACTTTTGTGGCAGGTGTTGGAACAGGAGGGACGATCTCAGGATGTAGTGAATATTTAAAGTCCAAGATGTCAAATTTAAAAACAGTTGGAGTTGACTGTGAAGGATCCATTCTAATGCACTACCACAAAACAGGTCAAATAGGTGAAGCAAAATCCTACGTTGTTGAAGGTATTGGTGAGGATTTTATACCAGAGAATGTTATTTTCGATCTCATCGATGATTTTGTAATGGTGGGTGATGAAGACTCATTTCACATGACCAGAAGACTTCTTCAGGAAGAAGGGATTTATGCGGGTGGATCAAGTGGTTCCGCTGTTGTTGGCGCCATCAAATACGCGGAATCTCTCGATAAACCAGAACGTATTCTAGTAATCTTACCTGATTCAGGAAATCGTTATGCTTCCAAAATTTTTCAAGAAGATTGGATGCGAGACATGAAATACATTAAAAAAGAACAAGCTAAAGACGAATTAGATCTAGAGATCGAAAAAATATTGAGTAATGACTAATCCGAAACATTTCAACAAAGGAACCCAAGTAATACACGTAGGAAATCAACCCGATGAAAGCACGGGTGCGGTTATCCCTCCGATATACCAAACATCAACTTTTGTTCAGTCAAGTCCTGGAGAACACAAAGGCTATGAATACTCGCGATCTCATAACCCGACCCGTACGAGACTGGAAGAATGCTTGGCCTCATTGGAAAACGCAGAGTATGCACTTGTAACTTCTAGTGGTATGGCGGCAATTTCCTTAATTTTTCAGTCTTTCCCGAAAGGCTCAAAAGTTTTATGTGGTGATGATGTTTATGGAGGTACGTATCGGATTTTAAATACGATTTACAATGATCGCTTTGAATTAAAACAAGTTAACAGTACAGACTTAGAGGCTGTTCATGATGTGCTAAATAGCTACAAACCTGATTTAATATGGTTAGAGTCTCCGACCAACCCAATGTTACAAATCAGTGACATATATGCCATTGTTAAAGCTTCTCGTAAAATAGGCGCTAAGGTAGTACTCGACAACACTTTTATGAGTCCCTATTTTCAAAACCCATTGGATTTGGGCGTAGATATGGTGGTTCATTCATTAACCAAATACATCAATGGACACAGTGATGTAGTGGGTGGGGCAATTATGCTCAATGATAAAGAACAATATGATAAACTATGGTATCTACAGAATTCTATAGGCCCTAGTCAATCTCCATTTGACAGCTGGTTGGTTTTACGGGGAATAAAAACACTGGCAATTCGCATGGAAGCACATGCAAAAAATGCCATGATAATTGCTGAATTTCTAGAGAATCACCCCAAGATTGAAAAGGTGATTTATCCGGGTTTATCTTCTCATCCCCAGCATGAATTGGCCAAAAGTCAAATGTCCGGTTTTGGGGGCATGCTTAGCCTTTATATTAAAGGAGGCTTGGAAGAGACAAAACGCTTTTTGGAAGAAGTAAGCTTATTTGTTCTTGCTGAGAGCTTGGGAGGAGTTGAAAGTTTGATTGAGCACCCAGCCATTATGACACATGCATCGGTGCCTTTAGAAGAAAGAACAAAGCTAGGTATTACAGATAATTTTGTTCGAGTGTCCGTAGGAATTGAAGATGTCAATGATTTGAAAAAAGATCTAAACGATGCATTGGAAACCATTTAGTAAAATGGTTTATTCGAATACAATCAATGTTCAAAAAGCCCCATTTTAGTATAAATGGGGCTTTTTCCTTTTAAAGACTTTTCATTAACACCTTATAAAGCCTTACCATATGTATGATGTCATCCTTGTGGACTTTTTCATCTGGACTGTGAACATGATCTTCAGGAGCACCCACAAAACACCAATCGAAAGGGTAGGGAGACTTTTGTAAAGCATTGCCATCCGAGCCTCCTGCATCTTCAACTTCCAATTGAAACTTCAGGTCATTGGCTTTAGCAATACTGATAATCTTATTCACATAGGACTTGCGGGGAATACCAGAATCTCTCATTGATATGGCTACCCCGTTACCATGATGTATACCCTCTGTAACCCAGGTGATGTCTGAAATTAAAGCCTGACGAACACCCCAGTTTTCATAAATGTACTTCCCTAGGTATCCTACGGAGCCCCCACCGGTTTCTTCCCAGCAAGAAAAAACAATGAGTCCATCTGTTAAGGTTTCAGCAACTTGAAGTGCGCTCCAAACACCCAAACGATTGTCCATATAACAATTTTGAAGGTATTGATCCGTCTCACGCCAATTGGGCTTGTAGGCTAAGTTGGTTCCGGGTTCTATTTCTCTATGAAACTTATAGCTCAATTTTTTAGCCTCGTCAACCACCAATTCAGCCTCAATTGCTCCATAAGAGTCGTGTCCGACCAATAAGGTACCCGAAATTAAAGTAGGTCCTCCAAGTTTAACCAATTGTTTTCCATAACGAACAGTGAAACCAATGGAATCCATATGTGCGAAAATTGCTGTACGGGGCTTTCCGAATTTCAAAATCAAGCAATCTTGAAAATCATCCCCATGAATGATTTCCGGTTCAACATCCCATTGATCCTGATTCTTTCCGACATAATCCATCAAAAACTCCTTCATAAGAACCTCATCTCCGGCAGGAGCATGAATTTCTTGAAGCTTTTTTAAAAGGCTATAATCCATGTAGTATTAATTTAGAGTAAAGGTTAAGTTTAGGGCAACTTTTTTATGTGAATATTTTTGAGTCCCTTAAATTTCTCAAGGACGATTTGTGTGTTTTTTTGTCGGCTTGTGAAAAAAAAATCACATCCTATTTCTAATTTTTGTTCAATAATAGTGACCCTTAAATCTTTTATAAATCTCATGACCGTATTTATTTCAGGGTACCCACATTGAACATGAAATGTATCATCAATAGTGCATTCTATAATTTGTGCACAATTTAATGCGTTTAGTGCTGCTTCTTTGTAGGCATTCATCATGCCACCCACACCTAATTTCGTGCCACCAAAATATCGAACAACAATCAGAGCCGTATTTGTTAGGTTTTTAGCATCAATTTGCCCTAAAATGGGCTTTCCAGCTGCATTTGTAGGCTCACCATCATCATTAACTCTATAAACTGAGTAGTCGGGCTTGAAACGATATGCATAACAGCAGTGTCTTGCTGAATGGTGTTGTTCTTTGAGTGCATTAATTTTTATTTTTAGTTCATCTTCATTTTCACAGGGAATAGCGTAAGCAAAAAATTTTGACCCACGATCTTTAAAAAAACCCTCAGAGTGTTTTTTGATTGTGAGGTATGAATCTATTTGCTGCATTGATGAAGGTTTTTGTTTACACTAAATTAAATCAAATTTTGGCAGATTAGAGTGCTACTAATCCCATTTATTTATCTGTATATCATTTGATCCATTTTGTTGCGTTTTTATAGGTGATTACACCTATTGAAAAATGAGTGACATCACCTAGGTTATTCGGTAAGTTATCACGATGCAATGTAATGAGATAAGTATATATTTGCAGAATAAAATTGTTTTAAAATAGTGTTCAAAATGTTTATTTTAATATCATTAATAGTAGGAATGACGCTTTTTGGCCAAGAAATGGTTAAAGGCGAACGGGTATATCTAAGTAAATATGTGCTTTCAATAGGGTATGGGTATAATACCCCAAATATTGCAACAACAGAATATCAGATAAATTCACCTACACATGATGCAAGACATAGTGTTCATACAGAACAGGGTTTTGATAAGAATACCTCCTCAAAACTTGCTATAATACCAGAAGGAGAGGTGTCATCCATTCGTCTTGGAAACAGTAACAACGGATCTCAGAGTGAAAAAATCACTTATACCTTTCACATCAATTCAGATTACAAACCTCATACCATAAACTATAAGTATGCACTTGTGTTTCATACGACAGATTCAAATACAGAAGAACGAATACAACCAAAGTTCAAAGTCAAAGTATATCAAAACGATTTATTAGTAGAAATTCCTCTTGAAGCGAATCCTTACTCAAAACATATAAATTTCAATATTGAAAATCAATCTAAAGACAGAATCATTAAATGGACGGATTGGACCTCAGACAATATAGACATAAGTCAGTTTAAGGAAAATGACAAAATAACTATCGAGTTTGAAAGTTACGACTGTGCGAGAGGTAGATATTTCGGATACGGATACCTTGTTATTAACTAAAATGGATTGAATATATTACTTGAAGTGGACAACAAGTTGATCTGTTGCAATACAATCCCTTGTTTTTTTAGACGACATCAATTGAGGGGCAGGAACCCCATCAGAGAGGGTTTTAGAACCAACAAAAACTCTGGCTTCGTCCCATAAGTCAATATCAATAAACGACTGTAACGTTTCTCTACCTCCCTCAATGATGATTGAATGAATGTTTCTTTTGTAGAGTTCTTCCATCATCTCTTTCTGAAGCGAATTGAAGTTGATGATTTGATATTCGGTGAAATCAGTATTCTGTCGAAATTTCTCTGTAAATACTATTGTCTTTACTGAGTCATCAAATACATTTAATCCTTTTGATAGTCGCAGGTTACGATCTATAATTAACCTGAGCGGTTGATTACCCTCCCACAGCCGAGCTGTAAGCATAGGGTTGTCCATTTCAAGGGTTCTAGTTCCAGCGAGAATAGACGCCTCTTCAGTTCGCCATTTGTGAACAAGCTTTTTAGATTCTAAACTGGTAATCCAAAAGGGCTTACCCAGTTCCTGATTCTTTGGAGCTATAAACCCATCTTTTGTTTCAGCCCATTTGAGAATGATGTAAGGTCTTTGTTTATTGTGAAACGTAAAAAACCGTTTGTGCGACTCTTCGCATTCATCTTTCAAAACACCAACTGTTACATTTATACCAGCAATTCGCAAAAGTTCTATTCCCTTTCCAGAAACTTCAGAAAATGGATCTACACAACCAATAACCACATTAGCTATTTGATGCTTTACAATTAATTCTGCACAAGGAGGTGTTTTCCCATAATGAGCACAAGGCTCTAAATTCACATAGAGTGTTGAATCTCTGAGTAAGGATTTATCCTTTACCGATGCAACAGCATTTACTTCTGCATGAGGGGAGCCGGACTTTTCATGCCAACCTTCACCAATGATGGTGTCCTTATGAACAATCACAGATCCCACCATGGGATTGGGATAGGTCTTTCCTAAACCTTTAGCGGCTAACTCAAGACACCTGTTCATGTAAAATTCATCCTTATGCATACTTCAAAAATAGTCAAAATGCATTAGTTTTAGGCTATGCAAAAAGTCAAAGATATTCGCAACTATTTGGATGATACACTGGGAAGCAAATACCCCGATTCTGAACTGAGAAGTTTTTACAACTGGATACTAGAATATTTACTCAGTTACAGCACAGTAGATGCTATTATGAATGCTGAAAATTTATTGCAAAATCAGACTGTTAAAGACGTGGAGCGTATTGTTGGATTGTTAGCGAAAGAAAAGCCCATCCAGCAAATCGTAGGTTATGCATGGTTTTACGGTCATCAATTTAGTGTTGATGAGCATGTTTTAATTCCGCGTCCAGAAACGGAGGAATTGGTAGATTGGATTCTAAAAGATAATCTGGAAGGTAAATCAATACTTGATATTGGAACAGGAACAGGTTGTATTCCTATCTGTCTGGCTAAACACAGTTCAGCAAAAGTTTCGACCCTTGACATCTCAGAAGAAGCACTCAAAGTAGCTCGAAATAATGCGGATACCTTAAATGTAAAAATCAACTTCATTCATGCTGATATTATGAGTAATGAAGTTGTAAAGAAACTGTCTCATTACGACATCATTGTTAGTAATCCTCCTTATGTATTAGAATCCGACAAAAAAATGATGTCTGCTAATGTGATTGACTACGAACCTCACATTGCATTGTTTGTGCCTAATGATGATGCCTTAAAGTATTATCATAAAATAACTGAAATAGCATCCAGAGCACTAAATCCTGGGGGAATTCTATATTTTGAAATACACGAATCAAAAGGTTTTGAAATAATTAAATTATTAAAAGACATAGGTTTCACTTCTGTAGAGTTAAGGCAAGATATGCAAGGAAAAGATCGCATGATAAAAGCCATTTGGAATGTGTAAATTGTTTATTTTAGTAAATAAATAAACCTCCCTATAGCACATAGGTATTGCGTGTTAAAATCTAGCAACGGTGTTCAATAATCGGGGTATAATGAATGATTAGAAATGACCAGAATGGACGCAAAGTCTAGAATAAATAGATTGCGCAAAGAGCTCGCAGATCACAACCATGCATACTACCTACTTGATAGTCCGACAATCAGTGATTATGAGTTTGATAAACTTCTGGAGGAACTTATAGTATTAGAAAAATCACATCCTGAGTTTTTTGACGTCAATTCACCAAGTCAAAGAGTAGGAGGAGGCGTAAATAAATCCTTTGATACGGTTGCACACAAGCGTCCCATGTTATCTCTTGGCAACACTTATTCTGAAGAAGATCTTAGGGATTTTGACAAACGGGTTCAAAAAATCATCACGGAACCCTACACTTACGTATGTGAGCTCAAGTATGATGGCGTTTCCATTAGCTTACACTACAAAGACGGAGTACTGAAACAAGCATTAACCCGTGGTGACGGTGCCCAAGGCGATGATGTAACCTCAAACGTAAGAACCATAAAAAGCATTCCCTTAAAACTACAGGGTAATCCTCCAGAAGAATTTGAGATTCGAGGCGAAATATTTATGCCACATAAAGGATTCGAGGAAATGAATACAGAACGCATAGAATCTGGATTTGATGCTTTTGCTAATCCCAGAAATGCTGCCTCTGGAACCTTAAAATTACAAGACTCTAAAGTCGTAGCATCACGGCCTCTAGATTGTTTTTTATACCACAGTTTGGGAGCTCTTATTAAAATCGACTCACATTACAAAAGGTTGGAGGAGGCACGTAGTTGGGGTTTTAAAACACCCACAGATACTCAAACCTGCGGTACAATAAATGATGTGATAGAGTTTGTTAAGTACTGGGAAACAACTCGTGAAGAGCTGCCTTATGACATTGATGGTATTGTGATCAAAGTTGACAGCACTTTACAACAGGAAGAGCTTGGTTACACAGCGAAATCTCCACGATGGGCAATTTCTTACAAGTTCAAAGCAGAGCAGGTAGTAACGACCTTAGATAAAATCACCTATCAGGTTGGGAGAACGGGTGCTATTACTCCAGTTGCCAATCTGGAGCCAGTTCAGTTAGCTGGAACGATAGTTAAAAGAGCATCTTTACATAATGCGGATCAAATTGCTAAACTTGATGTTCGGGAAGGTGACACCGTCTATGTGGAAAAAGGAGGGGAGATCATCCCTAAAATTGTAGGTGTTGTTGTAAAAGAAAGAGACCTTTTCTCACAGCCCGTTACATACATTACACATTGTCCGGAGTGTCATTCAGAATTGGTTCGTAAAGAAGGGGAGGCGCAGCATTATTGTTTGAACGAAAAAGCTTGTCCACCTCAGATAAAAGGAAAGATTGAGCATTTCATCAGTCGAAAGGCGATGAATATAGATGGCCTAGGCTCAGAGACTATAGATCTATTTTTTAAAGAGGGGCTTATCAATAATGTGGCTGAATTATACTTTTTAAAGAAGGAAGATATTCTACCCTTGGAAAGAATGGCTGAAAAATCGGCTGCTAAAGCAATCTCAAGTATTGAAATGTCTAAAAAAATTCCTTTTGAAAGAGTGCTTTATGCTTTGGGAATACGCTATGTAGGTGTTACGGTCGCGAAAAAATTAGCTTATCATTATCAAAACCTCGCCAACCTACAAGATTCTGATTTTGAAGAGCTTACAAGGGTTGATGAAATTGGAAGTCGAATAGCTGAAAGTGTGGTCTCATGGTTTAAGGAAGAAGATAATTTGGCGCTGTTAGAAAGATTAAAAGAGGCCGGAGTTCAGTTAGAAATTGATGCTTCTGTTCTTGTTGGCAGAACACATATTTTACAAGGACAGTCCTTTGTTATTTCAGGAGTTTTCGCCAACCATTCTCGCGATGAACTAAAAAAGCTAATCGAGCAAAATGGTGGAAAAAATACCTCATCGATATCTAAAAAAACAAGCTATCTTGTCGCTGGAGAAAATATGGGACCGAGTAAACGAGAAAAAGCGGACAAACTTGATGTTTCCATCATATCGGAAGATGAATTTATTGCCTTATTAAAATGAGTGTTGTAACGGACATAAAGCATTGGTTTGGCCACTGGGAATTGAGGCGTTCTAATATAGAGCGAAAAAGAAAACATCAAGTTTTTAATCTTGATGATGCTAAGCGTATTACTATACTTTTTGACGGCACCTTACCTAAGGACATAAAAAAGGTGAAAGATTTCGTTGCAAACCTCTCAAAAGGCAAAGACCTGGTTTCGGTTTTAGGATACGTAAATGAAAAAGACAAATCCTTTGAACATATGTCAAGTCTTCATTTTGACTTCTTCTCTAATCAGGAACTCAATTGGTACGGTAAGCCACAGGGTATGATTATTGAAAACTTCTTAAAAGAAGAATACGACATTTTGATTGACTTAACACTCAAAAAGTTTTATCCACTCTCATACATGGCTGTTGCTTCACCGGCAAAATTTAAAGTTGGAAGAACTCCAAACGACATTCACGTTTTTGACCTTAGTATAGAAACAACTGAAAAAACAGATTTAGCAAGTTTCATTCATGACATTCATCATTACCTAAAACTAATCAAGCCAATGCGCTAGGTATTCCATGATTTCACTTGACATTCATTTTAAAGAATCATTACATCAATTTTGCCTGAATTTAACGCGTGAAAAAGTTAAGCGTCTAAGTAATTTACTAGAATCTATTCTGCACGATTTGAATACTGCTACAAAAAGTTCTGCAGGAGATAAGCATGAAACTGCAAGAGCAATGATTCATATTGAACAAGAGAATCATGCGAAGCAATTGCTAGAAGCCCAGAAGACCTTGAAATTACTATCTCAAATCAAGACAAAAGCCATGTCTTCTGGTCAGACAGGAGCATTAATTCAAACCAACAAAGGAATCTTTTATATAGCCACAGGCTTGGGAAAAGTAAAATTTGATGAATCAGATGTTTTTGTAATCTCACCAAGCTCACCTATAGGGCAAAAGTTTTTAAACTCAAAGATTAACGACATCATTCAGTTCAATGCTAATCAATACGAGATTGAACAGATTGCTTAATATTAAGCTTTTTACACCAACACGGATTTCTTACTCACTGTACTATTCACAAATATCTGAAAACAACAATGAGGCTTATAATATATATTATGTAAAATTATGTTTTTTAAATTAAAAGGGAGACTACTCCCTTCCAGAATGAACTACTTCGTTAAATTTTTAATTTTAGAATTGGTTTCTTTCCAACAAGCCATATCATCAGTTTGGTAACAAACATCTTTCAATGCATAAAGAACCTGCAAATCCGTATCATCTATCCGAACGGCTTCTTCTAAATAAGGCTTTGCTTTTAGGTAAAGATTGTTTCTTTTATTTTTAAGAACCGTATACTTCTTTTGATCTGCCTGACTCAATCCTAAATTATTCATTTGATCAACTAAAGGAGCTGTTTGATCTAAATACAAGCTAGCAAGGTTGTTGTATGCGTCAAAATAATCAGAATCTAAAGAAATTGCGTCATTATAAGCTGATATAGCCATATCATACTTCTTTAGGGAACCTAGGGCAGTGCCTTTCGCAAAATGTAAAACTTTATTATCGGAATCTGCACGTATAGCCTCTTCCAAGCTTGATAATAACGCAACATTATCATTGATAGACAAATAATAATTGACTTCTTCAAAGATTAAACCCGTATGGTTAGGGGCCAATTCTCTTGCTCTTTTTACGGCTTCAAAACGAGCTTCTGTATCTTCTATTTTTGTAAGCTCTTTAATAAGATAAATGTGGTAATCACCATTTGTAGGGTCCGTTTCTATTAACTTAGAACTTAAGGATATAATTTTATCAGAATCACGAGCCTCTATGGCCATTAGTGTTGCGTTAAACAAATTTGCTGTATCGACAATACCAATGGTTTCATAAGCATTAACATCGACAACTTGTTCGAATAAAATTAATGCTGTTGCAAAGTCTTTTGCCTCATATTTATCATAAGCAGCAGCATTATAAGCGTTTACACATCGCAACAGCTCATTGGTTGACTTTTTAACAAATGAACTCCCTTCTGATTCAGTACTTAGCTTAAAAGCATCTGTAGCTGTATTAAGCAGGTCCAAATCCTTTTCAGATTCATAAAGAGCGGAGAAAATCAACCCTTTATTAAACCAGAACTTCCCAAGATCTTTTGTTTTGAGAGTACCACCGGAATTAAGCTTGTCTTCAGCAGCATTAATATAAACTTTAGCAGCACTTAAATCTTGTTTTCGGTAGGACAAAATTGCACTAGTCAAATCCGCTTTTTGAGCAAATGCTTGACTCGAAACAAGCAGACTTATCCAAATTAAAGCACTCTTCTTCATGTTGTTAATTACGAATTATTTTCTGTAGAAGAATCCCCTCCACCCTCTATGTTTTCAGGGTCTTCAGCTTCCTCTTCATCTTTATTCACCTTAGTTACAGCAGCAATATTTTCATGATCTTTCAAGTTCATGAGACGAACACCTTGAGTAGCCCTTCCCATAACACGCATGTTTTCAACGCCCATACGGATGGTTACCCCTGACTTCTTAATAATCATCAGGTCATTTTCATCAGTCACATTTTTTATGGCAATCAATTCACCTGTTTTTTCAGTGATACTGATGGTTTTAACACCTTTACCGCCACGATTGGTAACTCTGTAGTCTTCAATGTGTGATCGCTTACCGTATCCATTTTCAGAAACAACCAATACGTTTGACTCTTTATCATTCACACAAATCATACCAACGACTTCATCTTGCTCATCTATGCGAATACCACGAACTCCGGTGGCATTTCTCCCCATCGGACGTGTTGCATCTTCATGGAATCGAATAGCTTTTCCAGACTTTGCCGCAAGCATAATAAAAGAATCCCCAGTGGTCAATTTGGCTTCTAACAATTGGTCGTTTTCTCGAATACCAATGGCGTTAATTCCATTCACACGAGGGCGAGAATAGGCTTCAAGAGTGGTCTTCTTAATCACCCCTCTTTTCGTACACATGATGATGAAATGGTTGTTGATGTATTCTTCATCTTTAAGATTATCTACATTGAGATAAGCCATAACCTTATCATCGGGCTCAAGATTAATCAAATTCTGTATGGCACGTCCTTTTGACGTTTTTGACCCCTCAGGAATTTCGTAGACCTTCAACCAGAAACACTTACCCTTCTCTGTGAAGAACAGCATGTAATTATGATTGGTAGCCATGAAAATGTGCTCCACAAAATCTTTATCTCTAGTCGTTGCGCCTCGCGACCCTACTCCTCCTCTACTCTGAGTTTTATACTCAGACAATAAAGTTCTTTTGATGTATCCTAAATGTGAAATGGTAATCACAACTTCTGCATTAGGGATCATGTCTTCAATACTTAAATCCCCGCCTGCATATTCGATGTCCGTTCTTCTTTCATCGCCATATTTTTCACGAATCTCAATGAGCTCATCCTTGATGATTTGCATTCTGAGAGATTCATTAGATAGGATGTCTTCCAAGTGAGCGATTAACTTCATCAACTCAGCGTGCTCAGCCTTAATTTTATCTTGCTCTAATCCCGTTAATTTTTGAAGTCTTAAATCAAGAATAGCTTTTGCCTGAACTTCAGACAACTCGTAACGAGTCATCAAACCTTCACGGGCCTCTTCTGGTGTCTTAGAAGCCTTGATTAAGGCAATCACATCATCCAAGTGGTTTAATGCAATCAATAAACCTTCAAGGATATGAGCTCTCTTTTGAGCTTGTTTTAATTCGTATTGAGTTCTACGGACTACAACCTCGTGCCTATGCTCTACAAAATACTTAATCATTTCTTTAAGCGTAAGCAACATGGGTCTTCCTTTAACCAAGGCAATGTTGTTTACAGAGAATGAGTTTTGTAACGAAGTATATTTGTATAATTTGTTGAGAACAATATTCGGAATGGCATCGCGCTTAAGAATGTATACAATACGCATCCCTGTTCTGTCTGATTCATCGCGTATGTCAGAAATTCCCTCAATTTTTTTGTCATTGACAAGGTCAGCCGTTTTCTTGATCATATCGGCTTTATTGACCATGTAGGGAATCTCAGAGACCACTATACAGTCACGTCCATCTATTTCTTCAAAACTAGTTTTAGCTCTAAGAACGATTCTACCTTTACCGGTTTCAAAAGCATTCCTTACACCATCGTATCCATAAATAGTACCACCTGTTGGGAAATCTGGAGCTTTGACGTAATTCATCAAGGCTTCTGTATCAATCGCATTGTCGTCTATATATGCAGTTGTTGCATTAATAACCTCAGTTAAATTATGAGGAGGCATATTGGTAGCCATACCAACAGCAATACCGGAAGCGCCATTGATGAGTAAGTTTGGGACTCGGGTTGGAAGAACGGTAGGCTCTTGGAGAGAATCATCAAAGTTTAAGCGAAAATCAACCGTTTCCTTATCGATATCTTTAAGCATCTCTTCTGAGATCTTCTTCAATCTAGCCTCAGTATAACGCATGGCTGCAGGGCTATCTCCATCAATAGAGCCAAAGTTACCCTGACCGTCTACTAGCATGTATCGTAGAGACCAATCTTGAGCCATACGAACCATTGAGTCGTATACGGAAGAATCACCATGTGGGTGGTACTTACCCAAAACTTCACCGACAATTCTCGCTGACTTTTTATGAGCACCTGTTGAGCGAATACCCAATTCGTGCATTCCGTACAGTACTCTTCTATGAACAGGCTTAAAACCATCTCTTACATCAGGTAAAGCACGAGAAACGATAACCGACATCGAATAATCGATGTAAGCAGATTTCATTTCTTCCTCTATATTTATTGGTATAATCTTTTCTCCATCCGCCATCTAAAAGAGCTTTTTATGTTTGTTTTAAATTTTATTCTATAAGACAGACGAATATAAGTTAAAATACCCTGATTTGACGATGTATTTAAATGAATTAATTAACAATTTACACACTTAAAATGTTAAAAAAGATAGATATATATTCCTTTTTTCATGAAAAGCTACCTACCTTTGGTAGTATAGAAATTATTTACTTTTAATTTATAGCTATTATGGATGAAAATTTCTCACCAAGAGTTAAAGATGTAATTCAATACAGTAAAGAAGAAGCTTTACGTCTGGGGCACAAACATATTGGTACTGAACATTTACTTCTAGGAATCATTCGAGAAGGCGAAGGAATGGCTATTGAGATTCTTTTATCACTAGGAATTGACTTAAAGCTCTTACGGAAACGTATTGAAGATATATCGATTTCTGAAATGTCTCCAAAGACTTCAAAAACACCAAACCTACCCTTAACAAAGCAAGCTGAAAAAGCGTTAAAAACAACTTTTTTGGAAGCTAAGCTCTTCAGCAGTGATATCATAGGTACGCCTCACCTGCTTTTGTGTATTTTGAGAAACGAATCAGACCCGATGTACCAACTAATGGACCAGTTGGGCGTTACTTATGAGGTCATAAAAGAACAGTTTGAAGGTCGCGTTGGAGATGAATCCTACGATGAATCAGGGTCAGATGTTCCTTTTGCGGGAGATGATGAATTTGAAAATGATGAGTCAAGCTCAAGATCAGAAGATTTTCGTTCTCGAAAAAAGAGTAAATCAAAGACAAAATCTACAACTCCTGTACTCAACAACTTTGGGAGAGATCTTACCTTATTCGCTGAAGAGGGTAAGTTAGATCCTGTAATTGGAAGGGAAAAAGAAATAGAGCGTGTCTCTCAGATTCTTTCGCGCAGAAAGAAGAACAATCCATTACTTATCGGAGAACCCGGTGTGGGTAAATCTGCTATTGCAGAGGGCTTGGCACTTAGGATTGTAAAAAAGAAGGTTTCACGGGTTTTGTTTGACAAACGAATCATTACCCTCGATTTAGCCTCACTCGTTGCAGGAACTAAGTATAGAGGGCAATTTGAAGAGCGCATGAAGGCTGTCTTAAACGAACTCGAAAGCAACCCTAACATTATTCTCTTTATCGATGAGATTCATACCATTGTAGGTGCGGGTGGAGCAGCCGGAAGTTTAGATGCTTCTAACATGTTCAAACCTGCATTAGCTCGCGGTGAAGTACAATGTATAGGTGCTACCACCTTGGATGAATACAGACAGCACATTGAAAAAGATGGAGCCTTAGAACGAAGGTTCCAAAAAGTTCTGGTAGAACCTACATCCAATGAAGAAACGCTTCAGATTCTCAAAAACATCAAAGAGCGATACGAATCGCATCATAACGTAACTTACACCGATGAGGCACTTGAAGCCTGCGTTACCTTAACAAATAGATATATTAGCGACCGTCATTTACCTGACAAAGCTATTGATGCATTAGATGAATCTGGTTCCCGAGTTCACATTACCAACATTAAGGTGCCAAAGAATATCATTTCTCTAGAGAATAAACTTCAAGAAATTAAAGATCAAAAAATTGAGGTCGTTAAAAAACAGAAATATGAAAAAGCTGCTCAATTAAGAGATGTAGAGAAGCAGACAGAAAGTGAATTGCTGGATGCGCAAATCGCCTGGGAAGAAGAGGTTAAAGTTCATAGAGAAGTTGTGACCGACACCAATGTTGCCGAAGTAATTTCCATGATGACGGGGATACCTATAAAACGTATTGCTGAAAAGGAAACGGAAAAACTCTCCTTGATGTCAGATCAGTTGAAAGAGAATGTCATTGGTCAAGACGATGCCATCGAGAAAATTGTAAAAGCCATACAACGAAACCGTGTAGGACTAAAAGACCCTAACAAACCCATCGGTTCCTTTATTTTCTTAGGTCCAACGGGTGTAGGGAAAACGCAATTAGCAAAAGAATTATCTACACTTTTGTTTGACAACGAGTCTGCCATGATTCGTGTCGACATGAGTGAGTACATGGAGAAATTTGCTATCTCTAGATTAATCGGTGCACCTCCAGGCTATGTCGGCTACGAAGAGGGTGGGCAGTTAACCGAACGAGTAAGGCGAAAACCCTATTCTGTTGTTTTATTAGATGAAATTGAAAAAGCACACCCAGACGTATTCAACCTACTTCTTCAAGCATTAGATGATGGTCAGCTTACGGATAGTCTTGGCCGAAAAATTGACTTCAAGAATACCATCATCATCATGACTTCGAATGTAGGAACTCGAAAGCTCAAGGAGTTTGGAAGCGGTGTTGGGTTTAGCACATCTGCTCGAAAAAACAATCTTGATGAATACTCTAAAAGTATCATTGAAGGTTCCTTGAAAAAGGCATTTGCTCCTGAATTTTTAAATCGGATTGATGACGTTATCTTATTCAATACTTTAGGACGAGACGACATACATCAAATCATAGATATTGAATTGCATAAACTATTCTTACGAATTAAAGAAATTGGATTCACCCCTAGCATTACTGAAGCTGCTAAAGATTTTATTTCTGAAAAAGGTTTTGACACTGCCTACGGTGCAAGACCTCTAAAACGTGCCATTCAGAAGTATGTAGAGAATCTTTTGGCGGAAGAAATCATCAGTAAAAACATTGGTGAGGGAGATAAGGTCTTGATAGATTTTGATGCAAAAAATAAAGGTATCAAAATTAAAGTATCCAAACCCAAAACGAAAGCTGAAAAGGCTAAGAAGAATAAAGAATCAGACTGAACACACGGATAGTGTTTAAACCAAAAAAAACCGCCAATAAGGCGGTTTTTTTGGTCATATAAACACTTAAGCATTCTGAGTTTTAATCAAATTCAAAGCCGAACCTGCTTTAAACCACTCTATTTGCTGTGCATTGTATGTGTGATTTAAAATGATTGAATCGGTAGAGCCATCAGCATGAACCAATTCAAGTGAAAGTTGCTTGCCCGGAGCAAAAGCATCTAAGTCGGTAAAATTAAAGGTGTCATCTTCTTGAACGAGGTTGTAATCAGACTCATTCACAAAGGTCAATCCTAACATACCTTGTTTTTTCAAATTGGTTTCATGAATACGTGCAAAAGACTTTACAATAACTGCACAAACTCCAAGATGACGCGGTTCCATAGCGGCATGTTCACGGGATGAACCTTCACCATAATTATGATCTCCAACAACTACAGAAGGAATTCCTGCTGCTTTGTAAGTTCTAGCAATATTTGGAACTTCATCAAATGAACCGTCTAATTGACTCTTCACCTTGTTAGTAGCACCACCAAATGCATTTACTGCACCAATCAAACAATTGTTAGAAATATTATCTAAGTGACCTCGGTAACGCAACCATGGACCAGCCATAGAGATATGATCTGTAGTACACTTACCTTCTGCTTTAATTAAAAGCTTCGCGCCTAAGATACTTTTTCCGTCCCAAGGACTAAAAGGGCTTAACAATTGCAAACGTTTCGAATCTGGATTAACAATGATTTCAACTCCCGAACCATCTATGGCTGGAGCTTGATAACCATTATCTTCTACAGCAAAACCTTGAGACGGCAATTCAGAGCCTGAAGGCTCTGCCAACATAACCGACTCACCTTTGTCATTTTGAAGAGAATCCGTTAATGGGTTAAAATCTAAACGACCCGAAATAGCCACTGCGACAACCATTTCTGGTGAAGCTACAAAGGCATGCGTATTTGGGTTACCATCAGCACGTTTTGCAAAGTTTCTGTTGAAAGAATGAACAATGGAATTCTTTTCTTTCTTGTCAGCTCCTTCTCTATCCCACTGACCAATACATGGCCCACAGGCATTCGTAAAAATTCGTGTTGAATCAAATTTGTTAAAAGTATCTATCAATCCATCACGTTCAGCCGTGTAACGTACTTGTTCGGAACCAGGGTTGATACCCAAGATGGCTTTAGGTTTAACACCTTTGCTAACCGCATCTTCAACAATAGAAGCAGCACGCGTCAAATCTTCGTAAGACGAATTCGTACACGAACCAATCAGTGCCCACTCAATATCTAAAGGCCAACCATTTGCAACAGCCTTTTCTTTCATCTCTGAAACAGGTGTTGCCAAATCCGGAGTAAAAGGTCCGTTTAAATGAGGCCCGAGTTCGGATAGGTTGATTTCTATTACTTGGTCAAAATATTTTTCAGGACTTGCATATACCTCAGCATCTCCTGTTAGGTGTTCGGCAACTTCATCTGCTAATGCCACAACATCGGCTCTATCCGTAGCATTTAAATAACGTCTCATAGAATCGTCGTATCCAAATGTAGAAGTTGTTGCGCCAATTTCAGCACCCATATTACATATAGTACCTTTTCCAGTAGCAGACATACTCTCTGCTCCCTCACCAAAATATTCAACGATACAACCCGTACCTCCTTTAACGGTAAGAATACCTGCCAACTTCAATATAACATCTTTAGGTGCCGCCCAACCGTTTAGCTTACCGGTTAATTTAACACCAATAAGTTTCGGGAATTTCAATTCCCAAGCCATACCTGCCATAACATCAACGGCGTCAGCACCACCTACTCCAACAGCAACCATTCCCAATCCACCGGCATTTACCGTATGGGAATCGGTTCCAATCATCATACCTCCAGGGAATGCATAATTTTCTAAAACTACTTGGTGAATAATACCCGCACCTGGTTTCCAGAAACCAATACCGTATTTATCACAAACAGAACTCAAAAAATTGAAAACTTCATTATTCTTGTTAATTCCTTCTTGTAAATCTTTAGAAGCACCTATTCTAGCTTGAATAAGATGATCTGCATGCGCAGTAGAAGGCACTGCAACTTTGTCCTTTCCGGCTTGCATAAATTGCAACAAGGCCATTTGTGCAGTGGCATCTTGCATAGCAACACGATCAGGTGCAAAATCCACATAGGACTCTCCTCGAACGTGAGCCCCTGATGATTTACCCTCCCATAAGTGAGTGTATAAAATCTTTTCTGCTAAAGTTAAAGGTTTGTTTACAGCAGCTCTTGCAGCTGCAACACGCTCTGGATAAGCAGCGTAAACCTTTTTAATCATTTCAATATCAAAAGCCATAAAAAATGGTTTTATGTGGGTTTAATTTTAATCTATATCTATGACGGCAAAATTAGGAAAATTCGCTTAAAAACAGAATTTGTCTATCTCTAATTTAAGTCCGTTGATAATTACTATAGAATTCACATATTTTAGTGCTCATAAAACGAATACCACATAAAAGAAAGGTAAATGGGGTTGTTTTTGAGTTAAAAAAACAAATACGCAAGTTATTCCATTACACAAACACAAGTATGGTGTGTAATCAATAATTCAAGATTTGCCTTCAAAATTTAAAGCCAATGAATTTACGCAATAACGCAAACCCGTTTCTGTAGGCCCATCAGTAAAAACATGACCTAAATGCCCGTCACAACGAGCACATAAAATCTCCACTCGAATCATACCAAACGAAGTATCTTTTTCCTCGCGAACTTTTCCTTTTTCCGCTTGATCAAAGGCAGGCCAACCGCAATGAGAGTTGAATTTAAACTGAGAATCAAACAAAACCTCCTGGCATCCCGCACACACATAAACCCCATCTTCAAAATGACCATCATAAACACCTGTAAAAGCGGGCTCCGTTCCTTTTTCTCTAAGAACACGATAAACTTCAGGCTCCAACAACTTTCTCCACTCCTCTTCTGTTTTCATAGGTGAGATTTATTCGTAAAGTTAAGGAATTAAACGCCAAAACTTACTTTCATATAAGGCTCAAAACAGCGGTGTATTGGAGTAATAATCCACAGCCTGTACGGATGAGCCAAAAAAGCAAAATACTCGACTACTATTCCCTATATTTACCTTGTTGTAAATATTAAAACCAGATGAATATAGATTTTAACAAGAATGAAGACGCCTTAAAGCTTCAGCTCACTGAAATGAAAAGACGGTTGGCAGAAATCAACTTAGGAGGCGGAAAGAAAAAAATTGAAAAAGAGCACCAAAAAGGGAAACTAACAGCAAGAGAACGAATAGCATACCTCACAGACGAAAAATCTGATTTCCTTGAACTGGGCGCCTTTGCAGGGGACGAAATGTATCAAGAGTACGGAGGTTGCCCATCAGGGGGTGTTGTAATGGGCATCGGCTATGTATCTAACAGAGCCTGTGTTATTGTAGCAAATGATGCTACAGTTAAAGCAGGTGCATGGTTTCCCATAACAGCAAAAAAAAATCTAAGAGCACAAGAAATTGCTATGGAAAACAAAATACCCATCATCTACTTAGTAGATAGTGCAGGCATTTTTCTTCCCTTGCAAAATGAACTATTTGCAGATAAAGATCACTTTGGAAGAGTCTTTCGAAATAATGCAAAAATGTCGGCTATGGGAATTACTCAAATATCTGCAGTCATGGGTTCCTGCGTCGCTGGAGGTGCCTACCTACCCATTATGAGTGACGACGCGCTTATCGTAGATAAAACGGGATCTATTTTTTTAGCTGGATCCTACTTAGTTAAAGCTGCAATAGGTGAAGATGTTGACAACGAGACACTTGGTGGAGCCACTACACATTGTGAGATATCAGGTGTAACGGATTTCAAGGCTGAAAATGATGAAGCTTGTTTAGATCGTATACGTAAAATTGTCGATAAAATTGGTCATGACACCCCAGCCGGTTTTGATCGCATCGAATCGAAAAAACCCAAAGAGAAAGAAAAAGAAATTTATGGCATCATACCGAAAAAGAGAGATAAACCCTACAAAGTTCGTGAAATCATAGCTCGCTTGGTGGATCAATCTGAATATGAAGAATACAAGAAAGATTTTGGGAAAAGCATCATTTGTGCTTTTGCTCGTGTAGACGGATGGGCAGTTGGAATTGTTGCTAATGAAAGAGCTGTAGTAAAATCGAAAAAAGGAGAAATGCAATTGGGCGGAGTTATCTACTCCGACTCTGCTGACAAGTCGGCTAGGTTTATCATGAATTGCAACCAGAAAAAAATTCCCCTTGTCTTCCTTCAAGATGTTACAGGCTTCATGGTCGGTTCTCGTTCAGAGCATGGAGGAATTATTAAAGATGGGGCCAAGTTGGTTAGCGCCATGGCAAACTCTGTAGTTCCCAAATTCACCATAATTACAGGCAATTCCTACGGAGCTGGAAACTATGCGATGTGTGGCAAGGCATACGACCCTCGGCTTATTGTAGCTTGGCCTACCGCACAAATTGCTGTAATGGGCGGAAGTCAGGCAGCAAAAGTATTGCTGCAAATTGAAAAGGCAAAACTTAAGGCAAAAGGGAAAATCTTATCCGAAAAGAAAGAAGCTGAAATGCTCAAGTCCATTACGGAAAAATACAATGAACAAACAAGCCCGTATTATGCCGCATCTCGCATGTGGGTTGATGCCGTTATTGACCCCCTTGAAACTCGGAAAGTGATTTCAATGGGTATTGAATTGGCCAATCATGCTCCCATAACAGATACGTTTAATGTGGGACTTATTCAAACCTGATTAATTCCACAACCTATTTTGACCAGCTGAGAGATTGAAAATGTCTACTGAAAAAAAATGCTTCACCCATTTTAAGGGTGACCTAAAGAACTATGCTTTGCCCGAGCGTTTTACGTTCCCATTTTATTACGAGCCCCACCCCCTGTGTATTATGGCTGCTAATGAACTCCAAGAGCATCTTAAAGCCCAAAAAACATGGGAACACAATTTTGGTCTTAAGCAAAACACAAATGAGGGTATTGGGAAAATGTTTGGCGTGCTTTTGGTTCGAAATAAAAACAATGAGATTGGATACTTATCGGCATTTTCCGGAAAGCTTGCAGGAGTCAATCATCTTCCGGACTTTGTTCCTCCTATTTATGATATGCTTCAACAAAATGGCTTTTACAAAAAAGGAGAAGACGACCTAAATCAGTTGAATGCAGAGATTAAAGAATTAACAAGGAATCCTGAAATCAAAACACTTCAGAATCTTTTAAAGCAAGAAAAAGAACTTGCCAAAACATCTATAGAAGACTACAGACAGCAAATCATAGAGAATAGAAAAGAGAGAAAGTACAAACGTTTGCAAGGTGAAAGAGGTTTGGATCAAGACGCGTTCACGAAACTCAAAGATGAGCTTGCAAAACAGAGTGTAAAGGAGAAAAATGAGCTTAAGAAAAAGACAAGCTATTGGGATGAAAGAATTCTGAAAGTTGAAACTGAGCTGAATGACATCCTATCGGTCATTGAGAAACTCAAAAAACTTCGAAAAAAAACTTCGAATGATTTACAGCAAAAGTTGTTTGATCAATATCATTTTTTAAATCGTCGTGGCGAGAAAAAAAGCTTAATTCAAATCTTCAAAAACACCCCTCAAGGAGTTCCTCCGGCAGCGGCCGGTGAATGTGCGGCACCTAAATTGTTACAGTATGCTTTTTCACAAGGATTAGAGCCTTTAGCTTTTGCTGAGTTTTGGTGGGGATGCCCACCAAAGTCTGCTCTAAGGAAGCACAAACACTTCTACCCTGCTTGTCAAGGGAAATGCCAACCCATACTAGAGCATATGTTGCAAGACATGCATCTTGACGACAATCCTTTGTTGTCAAATTCTTCTGGGGGAAAAACAATAAAAATCGTCCATGAAGACGACGATTTATTAATTATTAACAAACCCCCTGAATTGTTATCTGTACCTGGTAAAACCATTGATGATTCTGTTTATAGTAGAATGAAAGTAAGTTTTCCAAATGCAAAAGGCCCTCTTATCGTGCATCGTTTGGACATGTCAACCTCGGGATTAATGATTGTAGCTAAAACAAAAGATGCACATGCCTACTTGCAAAGACAATTTATCAAAAGAACCATAAAAAAACGCTACTTGGCCATACTGGATGGATTAATCACTGAGGATTCTGGTGTTATTGAACTGCCCTTACGACTTGATATTGACGACAGGCCAAGGCAATTGGTTTGTGATGAGCACGGCAAGCCCGCCAAAACGAAATGGAAAGTTATAGAGCGTTATGAGAATCAAACTAAAATTCACTTCTACCCCGTTACAGGGCGCACACATCAATTAAGAGTTCACGCTGCTCACTCGAAAGGCTTAAACACATCTATATTAGGAGATGACTTGTATGGTAAGAAATCAAATCGGCTACACCTACATGCAGAAGCCATTGAATTTAGACACCCTAACACAAAAGAAATTGTGAAATTCATAGTAGCAGCTGACTTCTAAAGGATTTACTGAAAACAAAAAAACCATCCCGAAGGATGGTTCTTTATGTTTATATGTAATGATTTACTTAACGTACATCACTGACTTTACTTCTTCAACAATCTTACTCACTTGTGGTAAGAACTCTTCAACTAAATTAGGTGCATATGCCATAGGGACATCTGCCGTACAAACGCGTTTCACAGGAGCGTCTATATAATCGAAGGCATATTTTTGAACGTGGTAAGCAATTTCAGTAGACAAAGACGCTAACGGCCATGCTTCTTCAACAACAACCAATCGATTTGTTTTCTTAACCGAAGTAAGAATCGTCTCATAGTCAATAGGACGAACCGTTCTTAAATCGATAACTTCAGCAGAGATTCCCTCCTTTGCTAATAATTCTGCAGCTTCGTTTACCTTCTTCATAATCTTACCGAAAGAGACCAAAGTAACATCTGTTCCTTCTTGAACAACATCAGCAACTCCAATAGGAATGATGTATTCTCCCTCAGGCACCTCACATTTGTCCCCATACATTTGTTCCGATTCCATAAAAATGATTGGATCGTTATCTCTAATAGCTGCTTTCAGCAAGCCCTTAGCATCGTAGGGATTGGAAGGAACAACCACTTTTAAGCCCGGGCAATTCGCAAACCAAGATTCAAAAGCTTGTGAATGCTGAGCACCTAGTTGACCAGCCGAGGCGGTAGGCCCTCTAAATACAATGGGCATTTGAAATTGTCCATCGGACATCTGTCTGATCTTAGCCGCTGAATTGATGATTTGATCAATAGCTACCAAAGAAAAGTTAAACGTCATGAACTCCACGATAGGCTTCAAACCATTCATGGCAGCACCCGTGGCAATACCGGCAAAACCCAATTCCGCAATAGGTGTATCTATAACTCTTTTTTCTCCAAACTCATCCAACATGCCCTGACTTGCTTTGTAGGCACCATTGTACTCAGCGACTTCCTCACCTAATAAAAAGACCTTTTCGTCTTTTCTCATTTCTTCGCTCATGGCCTCTGCAATAGCCTGTCTGAATTGTATAACTCTCATATTCGTACTTGATTTTAATCCGACAAAATTACAATTTTTATTGGCATTCAATATGATAAATCACATACTTTTTTAAAGATCGGTAAAGAGGGTGTTGTATTGATTAAATGACATGTGTTTTGTCAAAATAAATTTCGGCAAAATAGCATTTCGGTATATGATTTGCAGTTTTGATTTTTTATATTTAGAAATCAGGATTACAGACTTAGCTTGAATGCATTGTAGAAATAGAACATATTACTATAGAAAGACGCTTTGAATGAACCCCTAATTTTAACTGAATTTTAAAAATATTTAAATTATGAAAATACTCGTCTGCATCAGTCATGTCCCCGACACGACCTCTAAAATTGTTTTTAAAAACGACAATACCGAATTTGACGCTGCCGGAGTTACCTTTGTCATGAATCCCTATGATGAGTTTGGCTTAACGAAAGCCATGCACATTAAAGAATCCATGGGAGGAACAATTACGGTTGTCAATGTTGGCTTAGCTGCTACAGAATCAACCTTGCGAAAAGCTTTAGCTATCGGTGCAGATGAGGCCGTTAGAATCAATACCGAACCTACCGATGCAGCATTTGTGGCAGGATTATTAGCTGAATATGCAGGTGAAGAAAACTTTGATTTAATCATTACTGGGCGAGAGTCTATTGACTACAACGGAGGGGCTGTACCCGGAATACTTTCAGCACATTTAAACATTCCATTTGTCAACGCTTGTATTGGGTTGGACATCAATGCAGACCAAGCCACATTAATTAGAGAAATTGATGGCGGAAAAGAAACTCTTCAAGGCAAGCTCCCGCTATTGATTGCAGGGCAAAAAGGACTTGTTGAAGAAAAGGATTTGAGAATCCCCGCAATGCGAGGAATCATGATGGCTAGAAAAAAGCCACTTAGAGTTGTAGAAGCATCAGAAATTCACAAACAAACGACTGTGCTTAATTACCAGTTGCCTGATGAAAAAGGAGCTTGCACAATCATAGATCCTGACAATGTTGATCAACTAGTGGAATTACTTCACAGCGAGGCCAAAGTAATCTAAAAACATAAATTTTTAATTATTATGACGGTATTAGTATACGCAGAAAACTGGAATGGGAATTTTAAAAAATCAACTTTCGAAGCGGTTCATTATGCAGCAGAACTAGCTAATTTGATGGATGCAGAAACCGTCGCACTGACTATTTCTGCCAAAGATGACCCTTCTCAATTGGGGAAATATGGAGCTCATAAAGTAAAAACTATTGAGAACCCTTCACTGGAAACGTTCAACAACCAAGCTTATGCGGATGCTATAATTGCTGCGGCTGAAGAGAGTAACGCCGACACGATTGTTATTTCCAATACCAGTAATGGGAAAGCAATAGCTCCATTGGTTGCTGCCAAGAGAAAAGCTGCATTCATAACCAATGTTATAGAATTACCCGAATCGCTTTCCCCTTTTACTATTAAACGAAAAACCTTTTCTAGTAAAGCAATAGCTCGTTATCAAACTGAGTCCGATAAAAAAGTAATTACGATTACGGCCAATGCCTTTGAGTATTCAGAAAGGGGGCAGTCAGCCACCGCAGAAGCTTTTGACTTCCAGACTACAGCACCAAACCAAGAGCTTACCTCAGTATCAATTGACAGAGCAACCGGTAAAATTGGCTTGACAGAGGCTGATTTGGTCGTTTCGGCAGGAAGAGGAATGAAAGGACCCGAAAATTGGGGCATGATTGAGGAGCTGGCAGAAGCATTAGGAGCAGCCACAGCGTGCTCTAAACCGGTTTCAGACATTGGCTGGCGCCCGCATAGTGAACATGTAGGGCAAACCGGAATTGCCATCAACCCACAACTGTATATCGCTGTTGGGATATCAGGAGCGATTCAACATTTGGCGGGTGTTAATGCCTCAAAAAACATTGTGGTCATCAATACAGATCCTGATGCACCCTTCTTTAAAGCAGCGGATTACGGAATTGTTGGAGATGCCTTTGAAGTTTTACCGAAATTGATTTCAGCAATCAAAACCTATAAGGCAACGATTTAAATTTCATTTTACACATTATTAGTTGGTCTATTTTACTATTTTAGTCCTCAAAGCAAAACTTGATGAAGACGGTACAACTTAGTATTATTGGTTTAACCTACAGTCAGTCTCAAAACAATGCATACGCATTGCTTTTGGGCGAAGAAAATGGCCCACGTAGACTGCCCATTGTCATCGGTGCTTTTGAAGCCCAATCTATTGCTATTGCTTTAGAAAAGGATTTAATGCCTCCACGTCCACTCACCCATGACTTATTCACAAGCTTGGCACTCTCGTTTAATATATATCTTAAAGAGGTCATCATTCACAAATTGGACAAAGGCATCTTTTACTCCTATTTGGTTTGTGAATTGGATGGGGAAATCAAAAAAATTGACTCCAGAACCTCAGATGCAGTAGCATTAGCACTTCGTTTTAACAGTCCTATATACACCTATGAGAGCATCCTCGAACAAGCAGGAATTATTCTTGATGACGAAACAAAAATCCACACACCTTCCATAAACTATAAAACGGAAGAATTAGATGCTAGCGAAAAGGAAACACCTAAAGCTGCAACCGATACATCATCACTGAAGCGTTTGTCGGATAAAAAACTCCATGAAAAATTAAATGAAGCCCTAGAAAAAGAAGATTACGAACAAGCTGCGCTAATACGTGATGAACTTTCAAGAAGAAATCCGAACACATAAATAGCTTTATCTACAATTGAATAATTCCAAAGTCTTTTCTTCAACCTAAAGCCCTTCAAACAAATATATTTGAGTCGATTTAGGTCTTAAATTTGTGAATATTTTGTTCATAAATTCAATGCTATAACTTTATAAAAAATGGGCTAAATAGCTAATTTAGGCACTAAATTAGATTCCATGAAACAATATTTAGATTTGATGCGCCATGTTAAAGAAAATGGCGTGCTAAAAGGCGATCGAACAGGCACTGGGACACTAAGTGTGTTTGGTTACCAAATGCGTTTTGACTTGGCGGAAGGCTTCCCCTGCATCACCACAAAAAAACTACATTTACGATCTATTATTCATGAACTTTTGTGGTTTCTAAAAGGAGATACAAACATCAAATACCTCAAAGACCATAATGTGAGGATTTGGGACGAGTGGGCTGATGAAAATGGAAATCTTGGCCCCGTATATGGTTACCAATGGAGGTCATGGCCGGCACCGAACGGAAAACATATCGACCAGATATCTCAACTGATTGAGCAAATCAAAAACAATCCGAACTCACGAAGACTAATTGTGAGTGCGTGGAACGTAGGAGAAATAGAAAACATGGCCCTCCCTCCCTGCCATGCCTTTTTCCAATTTTATGTGGCAGATGGAAAACTCTCTTGCCAGTTGTACCAAAGAAGTGCCGACATTTTTCTTGGTGTACCTTTTAACATTTCTTCCTATGCACTTCTAACCATGATGATTGCTCAAGTCTGTGATTTAGAGCCGGGAGAATTCATTCACACTTTTGGGGATGCACACCTATACTCTAATCATCTAGAACAAACAGAGCTGCAATTGAGTAGAGAGGTTCGATCCTTACCGACCATGAAAATAAACCCAGAAGTACGGAATATATTCGATTTTACCATCGATGACTTCGAATTAACCAATTACGATCCTCATCCACACATCAAGGGGCTAGTTGCTGTTTAGCCAAGAAAGTATCATCAACCTAATAAACAAAAGCTCTAAGCTTATGAAGGTATCCTTAATTGTTGCCGTTTCCGAAAACCAAGTGATTGGGAAAAATAACGACCTCGTATGGCACCTGCCTGAGGATATGAAATTCTTCAAGAAAACCACGGAAGCACATTTTGTGATTATGGGTCGAAAAAACTTTGAATCCATACCACACAAATACCGTCCTCTACCCAACAGAACCAATGTAATTGTTACGCGGCAATCCTCATACGAAGCTGAAGGCTGTATCGTAGTAAGCTCCATCATCGAGGCCATCGAAAAAGCAAAAGAGGCTGGAGACACAGAGCCTTTCATTATTGGCGGTGGAGAAATTTACCGACACGCACTTGAAAACGATTTGATTGATCGCGTGTACCTTACGCGGGTCCATGAAAACTTCGACGGAGACACCTTCTTCCCCAAACTCGGTACAGAATGGAAGCTCATTAGTTCCAAAAAGAAACATGCCGACGACAAACACTTCTGTGATTTCACCTACGAGATATACGAAAAAGAGGCGCTATAAGCGGCCCATTTATTAGGTATACATTTCGTTTAATTTCGCATATCCATTCATAATAAAAAGGAAGTCCCTATTGTTGAAAAACAAATAGGAACTTCCACCCTTATGAAAAATTAGATATAATCAAATATACATCTACATACACCTGCAATACAATAGGTTGCACCATTCAATGAATAGGTAAGTTCACCTAAGAATTAGGTGTGTGAACTCGGAGAATTTTGATATGTGAAGCGAAATTAGCGGATGGATATCCAGGTAGATTTCCCTTGCTCTTTCAAATCTTGAAGAGATTCAAGGGCAGCATCTTCAGAAGTAAATGTTAAGTACGAAACCATGAAAAGACCCTTCTCATTCTTGGCCACAATTTCCGAAGGATACCCTTTTCGACTTAAATCCGACACCAAACGATTGGCATTATCAATAGTAGAAAAACATCCGGCAATCAAATGGTACTTGAGGCTGGATCTTTTTGAACTCGCTAAAACTTCTTCTAGAGTTCGAGGAGACTTTTTTACAACCTCTTCCGTTACTACAGGTTTAGAAACATCTTTATCTAAATGCAAAAGTTTTGCATTGAATCCTAAATCAGATAAGGCATATGTTTTAGCGTCATTTTGAAGTACAGCATTGAGCTCGGCTTTCACTTGAGCTTGAAGAAGGGCGCCAAACATCAGAAATAAGGATAAAATCAAACTCTTTTTCATGAGGGAGGGAATTTCATATTTCAAATATACTTGATATCTATACGCGCTTTCAACGACATCAAAAGGAGTTCTCAACGAAATTTTGTTGAAAACCAAGGAGCAAAAAAAAGGCCTTCTGAGAGAAGACCTTTTGTAGCGAGAAGGAGATTTGAACTCCTGACCTCCGGGTTATGAATCCGACGCTCTAACCAACTGGGCTACCTCATTTACAGCATTATACGACATTTTACATTAGGACTGACAGTAAAAACTGACAGTATGAAGTCGTTTAACGTAACTATTGGACAAGAAAAGAACAAACCATTTATCAACATTTATTATGA
>Ga0207964_1000058_pt1 | contig 41785 bp, 39 predicted proteins | sample Knorr_S23_td_250_FD_185608 | JGI IMG/M metagenome (GOLD analysis project Ga0207964, IMG submission 185608) | Marine microbial communities from Southern Atlantic Ocean transect - Knorr_S23_td_250_ad_251m_LV_A (SPAdes) (version 2) | ecosystem: Environmental > Aquatic > Marine > Oceanic | place...
CCGGCACTGCAGACCATGTATGCCCAGTACGGCGAATATCTGTACGGAGATTATGGCTTCCTCGATGCCTTTAATCCCAGCTTTGACTACGACGTGCAACCCGCAAACGGACAAATCGTCTCCGGCAAAGGTTGGTTTGCTGGAGATTATTTAGGTATAGATCAGGGCCCAATACTGCTGATGGCAGAAAATCTAAGAAGTGAAATGGTATGGGAAGTGATGAAGAGCAATCCCTATATCCGCCTAGGGCTTGAGAGGGCTGGGTTTAGTGGGGGCTGGCTGGAGAGTGGTGCGAGTGATAATTAAGCTAATAAAAACCCAATAAGCATATAGAAAACGCTGTATGAAAGACTAAAATCCGGATCAAATGAACAGCCACTAAGCAGTCATTCATTTAGGGTGGATGCCACACTTGATCTATTGGAACAAGGCGAACTCTTGGGAAAGATAATGCTAAGAGGTGGGTGGCGGACGGATTCTACTGCGATGAAGTACCTCAGGAACGCCTTTTTTAGGGCACTAATTTATCTTACAGCAACTATCTCAGCAATAACTTTCCCGAAATAGAGAAATAAATTCCTCCAACATATCTGCAGGCAGATCATTTATGCCAGCCGCCGCTTCACGACCACCGCCCGTTGGGAATTGACGACAAAGATCAGCGGCACCCAGCTTATTGTTTAGTGGCGCTCTTACACTCACCAGATAATTACCTTTAGATTTTTCCGTTAATACCGCGTGAGCACAATCTGGGCTCTGATTAGCCAAATAATTACCAAAAACACCGCTGACTCTTCGCGCCCATGCTTGATTGGGTAAAACATAGATTGCAACAGCATCATTTGCGAACAAAATATGTGCGTTTTCTGCTGCTCGGAAATCATCCTCATAACCAGTCTCTAATTTATCGTACACTTGAGAACAATCTGATATAAAATCTAGCGGATTCTCAAAAGGCAACATCAACTTATAGAGCTCTTCAGGATGAAAGTGGAGGTCGGTTATATTCGCTCCATAGCCATTGTAGTTAATCAAAACGCCTAGCCGTTCAAGCGCAGATAAATTGGACTCTGACAAATTTTGAGATTTAGCCAACCCTAAGGCCGATTTTTTTAGGTTATCCCCAAAAGTGCCCACAATCGCCCAATGCTGGTAAGCACCACGCAAATAATGATTGATAAGCAGACTGGTACAAACGTCAGGAGCTTCATTGATAAGCGTCTTTAATGAAGATGAATTAGGAATCTCACCAGCATAATGATGATCCACATAAAAAACTTGGGAACCTATATCCAGTATTCGCTTTAGGTGGGATCTATTTTTATCGAGAGAGATATCAAGCACTGTGACTTGATCACCAGCCTTAGCGTCTATTTGTTGTAATAGCTCAATATCACGCTTTACCCCAGTGATTAACTGAGAATTGCGAGGCTCCGCCAAACGCAACTGCAACAGCGCACAGATGCCGTCGGCATCGCCGTTAAATACATCCCAACTCGAAGTAATACTCATCAAAGGCTTACCATACTAAATCTTAACCACATCACCAAATAAGAAATACAAGGAAACTTGCAGTTGAATTTTAGTACATCAAAACAAGAAGAAACTGTAGCTAACCTAATACCTAGAGGGAAATGGCAAACAGATGTAATCTCGATAAAATATTTGAGCAATTGGACTTTGAGTTCCATATGCTTCAACCAAAATTAGTCAACGTACCTTGCCTAAATGAGTCACGCTATGGATTAAACCTGTCATACACTTACTGTACTCTCATAGCATTATTATCTAGATTAGATATTAAAGTACTTTCCATCACAATAGAGAAGTGGATTTGGAATGGAGTCGTTATTATTAATCACCTTATCTACCGCTAAAATCACAATAAAATGTGTTGCATGAGGGATAAATTTCACGACTTTACAAAACATTACAGCCTCTGACTTCTTCAAATAAGGTGTCCCATTTTGATCCTCTGTCCATTGCTCATTATCGAATCTTTGGCTCGCCTTATCCTTTGAACTACAGATAGAAGCTATGTCTTTTTGCCTTGGATTCAAAAAATTAATATTCATAAAAGAATCATTCGCAATACTGTCTATAAACGACGAATTTTTATTAATACAAACTAAAAGAGATGGTGGATCAATCGACACAGAAGTCACAGAAGAAACCGTAATTGCATATTTCTTATCTTCCCCGCTTGAAGATACAATGCTCACAGGATACACAACATTTCTTAGTGCTCCAATAAAAGTATCTCTCATACAATAAAACCTAACTATTTTTTCCTAATTGAAGTTTCTTCGAAACAGACAAAAGTCTAGAAAAGAATATCGATATTAGCGTGATGTTAAAAACAATACTCGGCCTAAACTCAATCCCTAAATTATTTAAATTTTCAATTGCTAATGTTCTTGTAGCCCGAGAAAACCCCGAAGTGGATTCTTCCTCAAAACAACCATTTACAGTTAAAGTGTCAAAACCAAAAGTATTGGTCAAAATAAAATTCAATGATTCTGAGGACATACTTAAATCAGCGTCACCACCACACCGCTCTAAAGCGTTTGAAAATAAATCTAATTTGACGACTAAATCCAGATCTTTTATTTTGATAGTTACTGGTTTGAACACCGAAATTGGGGATAACAATCTAACCAAGCGGACAAACCACTTTGCATTATTCTGGAATACTCTTTCTTTATACTTGTCGAATGAATGGTTCAAGCTGTCAAATGCTACAACTTCAAAATGATTCAGGCTCGTCAGATCAAGTGAATCGAAAGCCTCTTCCCAAAACACAACAGAATCTTTATTGTCCACCGGAGCGTCTAAATGATCTAAAATCTCAAAAGGCTTCATTACCTTTACTTGTACATCACTCTGAACAAAGGCTGCGATTATATCGCTTGGTTTGTTAACAGAATCGTTCAAATAAAAATTAGCATCATTTGAAAAATAAACATAACTGGCAAAAGGAACAATGATTTTTGGTTTGAAGTAAGACGCCTGTAGTTTCATAGTGTCAATTTTCTCTTTGGCTGCTAGCCTTCTCCAATCAACATTATCCACCCCACCTTTCCATGCGGCGTAACTAAATTGGGAGGCAAGAATATCGCATTCCCCCGTGATCTTGAGAACCTCTCTACACCTTTTACTATCTTTAATTTCACAATCATTAAGATTAAGTATTTTTTTGTCGCTCGTTTTAATAACAAGCCCTGAATCATAGAAGCCGTCTTTGAAGCATAAAATCTGAAAATCTTTGGATAACTCTACCCAAGAATTAAACTCCAGAATTTGCATATTGAATCCAGATGCTGATAAATAACGTTCAACTCTCTTATCACTAGTTCTTTGGAATAATATCTGAATATTTCTTTCCTTAAGCACTTCCCTAAATTTTTTGAAAAATGAAATTGAGAAATGATCAGGGTGTTCATGGGATATCCATATGTGAGTCACACTCCCTAAAAGAAATAATATCTCGTCATCCTTAAACTCATGAACGAGACTCCAACCCTTATGAAATGCGTCACCTTGGTACCAAGGATCTGATAGCAGAGAAACAGGCCCATGCCTTACCATTAAACTCGCATGGTTAATGAACTGTAACGAAGTCTTAAATTCCATAATTATCAAATCCTATAGTATTTCGACATGTGGCATATATTTCGCAGAAACTTCTATCTATCCAAAAACCTGACCAGAAAAAAGGACTGTAGTATCTGTCCCGAGATAAGGTTTTCTTCACACCTCACTTTCTAACCGAGTTTTTGAGAAATCATATCTCCATCTTTTCCTTCAAGAACAGTTAGTAGATCATCAATAATTTTTTCTTTCTTAAAAATCGTGTTCAGCAATCTTTCATTATTTTTAATATAATCTTCCCTGCAGTTGGCCTCCATATCTATACATTCTTGAAATAGCTTGGCGATGCCATCAATGTCAGACGGATGAGCACAAAGACCAAGTTTATACTGTTTAACAAGATCTGCTGTATCGCCATTAATAATGGCAAGAATAGGTTTTTTAGCCGCAATATATGTTTGAGTTTTTGCGGGAACAGTAACCGAAAATATTGGATCATCAACTAGAGAGATTATCAGAAAGTCACTCGCCTTATAAAATTGAGCCATATTCTCGCGCTTTTTCCTACCATGAAATAAAACCTGAGAATTGTCCTTACCACTTAGCCTTAGATAATCAAGGTTTCCTCCATCTCCAATAATATTAAGCTGGGATTGCTCCTGATATTTTTTGGGCATCGAAGAGAACGCCTGGATAATATTTTCTAGATTTTGCTGTTTTCCAATATTCCCCGCAAAAGTGAATTGAGTTAAATTCATGCTACCAAGAGCAGCTGCTCTCGCACTCATATCAAGATCGTCAGCCCAATTGGGAAGATAGTGAAATTTTATATCTTTCTTAACGTATGGACGTAACTTCTTTTCGAATCCTCTACCTGAAACAGCAATGGACGAGAGACTCCTATGCATAAATGCCACAAATTTATCTAAAAAATACGACGTAAATCTATTCCTGTGAACGCCATACGCAAATAAACTATCAGGCCATACATCTTGCACCCAAAACATCAAAGGCTTCTTATATATTTTGCTAGTTACAACTGCAGGCAACATACTTGTTAGAGCGCCAGCATTAAAGCCAAAGATATAATCATATTTTCGGCCAATTAAAACAGCAGCAAAGCTACCTAAACACATAAAATTTAAAAATCTCAATACCTTTTTTACAAAATTTTCTCGATAACCAGTGACACCTCGAACCCTATAAACATTCATTCCATGAAGTTTCTCTTTATAAAAAAACTTATTTTTGTAACCTGGAAAAACTTTCCCTTGCGGATACGTGGGCGTCAAGGTTAAGACATCAACTGAATATCCTTCTTTTACCCAAGATAAAGCAACGTCATTTATCTTAAATTCCTCAGGTAAGAAACATTCTGAAACAATTAATATTTTTTTATTTTTTTTCACATTAGTTTAATCTGATATTTAGGATTAGCGCTGAAATAATAATATTTACTATTTATGCCATATCTTGCGGTTAATAAAACCAGTGTAACTTAAAATAATTCGTAACACCTTGTCTGATACATTTACTGATGAATAGTCTTCGACTATTTTAAGTAGCCTGTTAGCCCCTCTAGACTGATCGTCCATAAGATTCAAAGATTGCAAAACTAGGTCAGAATTTAAACCCACCATGGCTACCGAACCCTCTTCAAATCCTTCCGGACGCTCATTTACTTCACGGATATTTAACGCAGGAAAATTTAAAATAGACGACTCCTCGGTTATTGTTCCGCTATCAGAAAGAACGCAGCGAGATTCGGTTTGTAATTTTATATAATCAAAAAAGCCAAATGGTTTTAGAAATTGAATCAACGGGTCTGCTATAAATCCTAGCGCATCCAACCGCTTACGGGTTCGAGGATGAGTAGAAAATATAACTGGAATCCCATAATGGGATGCAAGATCATTACATATACCTAATATTTTCAAAAGATTATCTATTGAATCAACATTTTCTTCTCGATGAGAGCTAACAACAAAATATTCGCCCGCTTTTAAGCCAAGTTTATCAATAATTTTAGACGACTCAATCTCCTTAGCATAATGGTCTATAACCTCTCGCATTGGACTGCCGGTTTTAATGACTTGATCCGCGGGAAATCCTTCTTGCAGCAAATAACTACGTGCAATCCCACTGTAAGTGAGATTAATATCTGAAATATGGTCTACAATTCTACGGTTTATTTCTTCTGGTACACGAAAATCAAAACAGCGATTCCCTGCTTCCATATGAAATATTGGTATTTTTCGACGCTTTGCAGGAATAGAAGCCAAGCTACTATTGGTATCCCCAAGAATCAATAATGCATCAGGGGTATAGTTCTCAAAAACTTTATCAGCCGCAATAATAACCTGCCCTATCGTCTCAGCGGCACTTGAACCAGCCGCCTCCAAAAAGACGTCTGGTTTTCTTATACCCAACTCGGTAAAAAAAATTTCATTTAATTCGTAGTCATAATTTTGACCAGTATGCACCAAAGTATGTTTGCAATATTTATCCAATTTGGCGATTATTCTAGATAGCCTGATAATTTCAGGGCGGGTTCCAACTATAGTCATTACTTCAAGCATTTATTGCATTCCTTATAAACTCAAGCGTTAGCAGAAGCTCTTTAACCTGTGTCACATTAAGTCTTTCCGTGTTATGTGATGTGTAATCTTGCATATCGGTAATGTGAGCCTCGCCTTCGACAAAAAATTTATTGTAATTTAAATCTCGATCATCCATTGGAACCCTATAATAACGATCCGTAGAATTAGCTTTTGCCATTTCTTCTCTAGAGAGTAAGGACTCATATAACTTTTCACCATGCCTAGTACCTATGATTTTTATCTTCGACTCTGAATGAAATAGCTCTTTAAGTGCCTGCGCCAAGTCTTGCACTGTGGATGCTGGTGCTTTTTGAACAAATATATCGCCTTGGCATGCATATTGAAAGGCGTGCAGAACCAAGCCGACAGAATCTTCTAGAGACATAAGAAAACGTGTCATAGTCGGATCTGTGACCGTTAAATCTCTTTTTTGAGACATTTGATCAACAAACAGTGGAATTACTGAGCCCCTAGACGCCATAACATTACCATATCTTGTCGCACACAGAACCGTCTCACCACCCCGACGCATACGAGCCTTAGCAACCATTAGTCGCTCCATCATCGCTTTTGACATCCCCATTGCGTTGATAGGATAAACCGCCTTATCGGTACTTAAGACAACTACGCGTTTTACCCCTCGCGCTATGGCCGCTGACATTACATTATCAGCGCCTAAAATATTAGTTCGAACAGCCTCCATTGGATGAAACTCACAAGAAGGAACTTGCTTTAATGCTGCTGCATGAAAAACATAGTCAACCCCGTTCATGGCCTCATAGACACTGTCATAGTTCCTGACATCACCGATATAAAACTTTGCTTTATCGTTATTAATTGCTATACGCATATCTTCTTGTTTCTTCTCATCTCGACTAAATATCCTAATTTCAGCGATATCTGAATCAAGGAATCTTTGTAAGACCGCATTACCAAAAGAGCCTGTACCACCGGTTATCATTAGAACTTTATCTTTGAACATTTTTTTCAATACCCTTTTTTACATCATATTTTGAATCATGCATAGATTGAACCAACTCTGTCCATGTTGCTGGACAAAACCCAGTAGCCGCTTTGAATTTTGACGAATCTAGTGAACGATCAATTTTCAAACTACTATCTTTTAAAACTTGGATCTCTTTTCCATAAATTTTGCTAACTAAACTTAGTAAATCAAATTTATTGATGGGATCTGAAGATACATGATAGACGCCGGTCAAATCAGGTTTCGGGATAACATAGTCACGGATTAATTGCGCAATAACAACAGTCGGCAATCCTGAGAAAATCGCCTGAGTAAAGCCACGCACAGATCCTTGTTGTGACAAGAACCAATCGATAAGACTGCGATTTCCACTCAACTCGTGACCAATAATCGATGTCCTTAACGTTATAGTATTAGGGTAATCGACCTCACCTAATCGCTTGCTAACCCCATAGAGATCCAGAGAATCAGTCACATCCTCCTCCGTGTACATACCCTTTCTACCAGTAAAAACACAGTCTGTGCTTATATGTATAAGCCTAGAACCGGATGTCTTACAGATATTAGCTAGTCTATGTGGAAATAGAGAGTTAATTGGCAGAGCCACTAAGGGATCATTAGCGTTAGTCAATTGTTTAACTATACCGATACAGTTAATCACTACATTCGGTTGCACTTCTTCAAAAAGCCTGAGCAGGCCTTCATCATTGTCGATATCTATTCCCGAAACAAGACAGCCTCGGATATCTTTAGGGAATAGACTAATTGATTTGCTGGAACGTATTGTACCAATAACTTGATAATTATCACTACAGGCAAAAAGTTTGAAAACGGCGCTTCCGAGCATCCCAGATGCACCTAACACCAATATTTTTGTGTTGGTTTCACCCATTAATGAGGCCCTGTTCAACGTCAGAAAAATAAAATAAATTCTCTAATGTAATCCAATCAGTCGGAATATCTCTCACCCTCTATATCTCAATGTCCTTACTATCTCAGAAAGGGTTGCATTTATAAAAATTTTGTTTCCTATGAAACTAATATTTTTCATAGTTAGAAAATTACCCTTTTTAAAACAACTTCGCCATATAAATCTTACGGCCAATGATTTCTCACTAGAATTCCCAAATTCGGAAATAAATGCTAATTTTTGGAGGCAATAAACATAATGTTTGTTAAAAAAATTATTTGCCAATACCTTCGAGTCTCTAAGCATAGATGGGTTGTTTCGTGATAATGAATCATCCAAAACTCGGTACTTTAAAACAACAGAATCAACGCTTCCAAAAATCGCACCGGCCTCATGCATTCGAACCCACAAATCATAGTCTTCAGCCGCCTTGCAAGAAGATTGACCATACCTAAGATTATGATCTTGCATAAAACTTTTCCTAAACATAACAGCTGGATGAAAAAATGGCACTAAGAACCCTAGACATAATGTGCAAGCTTCATGCCCCAATGGGCTTATTGAAATTCCATTAGTTCTGCCCAATCTATCCATTAATAAACTATGTCCACCGCAGACATCCAAATTTTCATGTTCAAGAAGATGAACCTGTTTTTCCAATCTTTCTCGATCACACACATCATCCGAATCCATTCTTGCAATAAACTTACCCTTACTTTCCTCTATTCCAACATTTAAAGCCCCTACAATACCTTGTCTATTACCATTACAAAGCTTAATTCGTGAATCTTTAGAGCGATAGTTATTGATAATTTCGAGCGAACCATCTTCTGATTCGTCATAAATGATAATCAATTCAAATTTAGAGTGCGTTTGAAACAAAATACTATCGATTGCTTCCCCTAAATATTCAGCAGAATTGAAAACTGGCATTATTATCGAAACTAATTCCGGTTCAGACGAATCCATATTAATACCTGATGTATTAGCTTTAAACCATTGGACGAATAGCAGAATTACAAATTCGTTTCATTATGATATGGCCAAAGGATAAATGTATATCCTCACATATCTGCATATCCCAAGACGGCACATGGAATACCTCGTCACACATTGTTTTCGCTTTGCCTCCATCATAACCCAATACACCCAGCACGAAACCTCCCAGCGAACGAGCTTTAGTTATGGCGGATAAGATATTCGGAGAGTTACCACTTCCTGATACCGCAACCAGCAAATCGCCTTCATCCATAATAGCATCGAGTTGACCTGAAAAAACTGAGGAATAATCCAAATCATTCCCATACGCAGTGATCAAGCCAACATTGTCCGCCAAACAAATACCTCTTAGTTTAGACCCGGATGACAGGTTATACATTTTATTCCAATCAGTAATGTAGTGGCTAGCCGTTGAAGCACTACCTCCATTCCCGCACGTTATGATCTTTTTATTCCGGTGTATCGTATCTAAAACCAAATCAGATGCGGCATTTACTGAATCAAGATCTAGACCTTGAAAAGCTCGATGGTGTTCTTGAATATAATTTTCAATGGTAAAGTCGATGCTATCCATAAATTACTCCTAATTGATTGTAAGCACTCTAGATCCTTCGCGCTCAATATTAAAATTAACCTCTCTTAAACCCTCAAATTTTTTCCTTACATCTAATCGAATTGCTTCTGTAGGCGCGTGAAATATCATAAACCCACCTCCGCCTGCACCCAACAATTTTCCTCCTGTAACACCACAAGATCGAGCTACTTTATACAAATCATCTATATACGAATTGGCTATACCTTTCGACATTTCTCTCTTTAAAATCCAATTTTCATGAAGTATAGGTCCAAAGTTTGCTAGATTATTACCTTCAAATTCCAACTTTAAATCATCTACAAGCGCCACCATTTTTTTCATTGAATTAATTTTTTCTTCCATTTTAAGCTCAACTTGCTGGGCTGCTAATATACTATTCGCGTCCCTAGCCCCACCCACGTAGAAAGATATAGTTTCTTCATTCAATTTTTTTTCAATTTCTGGTTTTATTAACACATTTTCAACACTCACTGTGTCATCGCGGTTAAATCTATATACTTTCAAGCCACCATAGCTGGCAGCATATTGATCTTGCTTACCTATTGGACTTCCACATAAATCTATTTCCAACCGGCAAGCAGATTGGGCTAGGCTCTCCCTATCAATATCAATATTTTTGAAAGTTGATAACGCATTAATTAGGCTCACACTAAACGAACTTGATGACCCGAGCCCAGTGCCAGAAGACGGGATTTCAGCAATTGAAATAATTTCAACATCGTCTTTAACATTGATAAGTTCAAGTGCATTTCTAACTATGGGATGCTCTATATCTGAAGCTTGAATAACATTTTCAGTTTTTGAATAACTCACTCGTATTCCTTCTTCAAATCTGTCTTTAACTATGACATAAACAAACACATTAATAGCAGAAGATATTACGGCCCCCCCATGTTCCCTGTAAAAAGACGGCATGTCACTGCCACCACCGACATAACTCATACGAAGCGGTGTTTTAGTTATAATCATTCAACAAAATCCCCAACTACTTTTTATTTTAAATTGTCTTGGACAGAATCAGCTTAACTGCACTAAGTAAATCCGGAGTATCAAAATCAGCCACAACATCATATTTTCCATCCATACCTGCAGCACCCGTTTGAACTAAAACCGAGGAAATACCATGATTTTTAGCTGTCATAATATCTACAGTGCTATCGCCAACAAACCACGATCTAGTAAAATCGATATTAAACTCATCATTTGCTTTTCTAAGTAAGCCAATTGAAGGCTTTCTGCAATCACAACTTATTTTCAATTCAGATCGTTCGTTCTCGAAACCCGAATCAGGATGATGGGGACAAAAATAGATTCTATCTATGAAGGCACCTTCTTTTCCAATTCTCATTTCAATAATGTTGTGCAGTTTTTCAAGATCAGTGAAAGAGCACTCACCTCTTGCAATAACAGGTTGATTAGTAATTACAATACACCGATAACCAGACTCATTTATTAGCTTTATGGCCTCAGCAGCTCCATCTAATAGAACCAAATCCTTTTCATTGCTTAAATGCCCTACGTCATAATTAATTGTCCCATCTCTATCCAAAAAAATTACTTTCTGTGGAACATTTAAACTGGAGTTTTTGATCTTACCTGTGGAGTGATCAAGTAATGCATTATCTAACCTATCTGGTGTCCCGCAATCTTTGATATATTCAGGACTATTATATGCGGCTATTGGGATATTCGAATCTAATAACTTGGGGAAAAGATCTCTCCCAAAATCTGAAAAATTCCCTGTTGACCCGAGGCTTTCTATTAAACAGTCACGATTTATTATATAGAGCGCTGCATTAACTAAATTTCTCAAATAAAGATCCGGATTATGAGGGTACGCATGGATAGCTAACACATGATTATCTTTATCCACTTGGACAAGATCAGAATCATAAGGATGGCTATTTGGATGCACAAATAGAGTAATATCACATCCTTTATGATTTTCGTGAAATGCTTCGAATCGGTCTAAATCGACATCAAGCATTGTGTCACCATAGACGACTAAAAATGTTGAATCTAACTCATCATATATAGATAATACTGCTCCAGCAGTACCGAGCGGCTCTATTTCATCTATACACTTAATAGCCATATCCCAACAATCATTTTGCTCAATATAATCAGCTATTTTATCGGCCAAATGACTAACTAAAATGAGAACTTCACGGAATCCATATTTTTGTAACAAATTAAGTTGATGCCAAAGTAGGGGATTACCGCTGAAATCTATTAGTGGCTTTGGAAGCCCATTTAAACGCGAGGACAATCGCGTTCCTTTACCGCCAGCTAAAATCACGGCTTGCTTCATGCCTAAACCTCTTCTATTTGTGAATATTTTTCAAACAATATTGCTGGCTAAATATACAGTTCATTCATAATCGCATCAGACTATCTAATGGTTATCAGAAGTCATGCAATAAAAGATTACTTAGGAAACATCAGGTGATCTGTATAAAATCATATGTAGCAACGTAGGGTCTCTACAACAAATACTATTTCTATTTAGAATGAATTATTTAAATATACATTTCTATCATAGAAGTATAAAACCCAACCCATAACCATTAGTGAAAATCACGAACACACCCAACATACAAATAATATAGTAATTACTCAAACGAGCATCTTATCAAGCAGCCACGAAATTGCTACTTAATAACCTTCTTGTTTTGCTATTTCATCAATAGCTTTAATCACAGCATCTATCGAGGAATACTCTGGCTGCCAGCCCAGTTTTTTCAACTTATCAACTGAATAAGAAAATCGTGGAACATCTCCAATCCATCCCTTATCGGAGTTTTGATACATAATCTTAGCTTTAGGAGCCACTCTCTTCACTGTTTGCTCGGCAATTGTTTTAACAGACACACCCACATCCTCAGGTCCAATATTGAAGTAGTTCAACCCCTGCGGCGCATTTTCATTAATGAATAACATAGCTTCAGTGAGCTCATCTATATGGATATAAACTTTTTGTTGTGTTCCATTTCCTAAAACTTGAAGTTCCGAGGGGTTCTCTCTTAAGCGCTTGATAAAATCCAATATTACTCCGTGAGTCGCGGGAATACCGACTACATTTGGGAATCGAAATATTGAAACTGTATCAAGAAAAGACTCAAGTGAAGCACTAACAAGCGCCTCTGACGCCAACTTCATTGCGCCATAATTTGAAATTGGAAAAAGTGGGCCTATATCCTCATATAATTTTTCATCATGGACTCCATAAACAGCTGAACTAGATGCAAAATAGAGTTTTTTGCAATCTAGTCTTGCCATGATTTTTAATATAGATACTGTAGACATGAAGGTATCATATAGATCGACATCAATTTCTTTTATACCAGCCGGAATATCTGAATTAGCCGCTAAATGCCAAACCTCTTCAATACATGGTTCGTCCTGCAAAATAATACTGACTTTATCTATATTGTTAATATCTTCGTGATAGAACCTAACAGCAGTGGTATCGATATAATCCAATTTTCCCAAGGATAGCTTGTCTATGACCACTACATTCTTACCTTCAGCAACTAATTTTTTTATTAGAACACTTCCAATAAAACCCGCACCCCCAACTACTAAAACAGCCATACAATTAATCCTTAAGAAATAATAATATCGATATCAATAACACAATAAAATCTTAACTTTGGCGACTCAAAACATCATCAAATACGTCCACGATATTATTAAGTTTGACCATTTCATTTTGCCTTAAATATTGTTGTTGATTTAGAATTAGATTTGTAAGAGGTTTATTATCACTAATAATATTCACTACAGTTCTACACAGTGAATCCGGATCAAATAAATCATAGCCAAATCCCCGACCTCCATAAACCTCAATTGCATAATCTTCACTGGGTGTTATTGCTACTACTCCATTTTTTATTGCCTCAATAACATGCAAACCTAATGTTTCAATGATAGATGTCGAAATCAAAATTGTATTATCACAAAACAATTCTTCCATATCTTTAGAGTCAGGTATATAGCCACGGAAATTCGTCAGCGAGTTCAATGATTCATCCCAGACTTCCGACCGATTTAATTGATCGCTGGTTAAAGTGATATTGATTTCAAAATCAATATCAACTTTCTTTAACTCTAACATTGCCCTAGTGAAGTCTAAAATATTTTTGTGCGGATATTCGAAATGGGGTCCCACAATATATAATATTTTTATCTTTTTAGAAAAATCATATTTACGCGGCGCTTCAAAAGACTGATCACGGACATCAACATCGCTTTTAATATAAAACTGTTTTTTTCTGATATCGACGAAATCTGACAGATGACTGCTCACATGTTTCGATTGTATTTCTAAAAAATTTGACCGATCCAACATAAACCTGAATACCAAACCTTTGAAGAAAACATGTTTGAACCATAAGATAATATGGAAATTCTTTCTGTAAAATCTATCAAGCTTTTTAGAATAGAAAAGTAAATTGTGCACTTTTATTAACTGAGGGGTTTTTACAAAAAACTGCCTTGACCCAGAAAAGTTATAAACTAAATTAATATTTTTTTCGATTATAATTTCTCTACAACTAATGTTTTCGTAAAGAAGACGACTTAAGTAATTCTTGAAACTCACAGATCTAAATTCGAAAAAACGATGTTGCTTATATTTCTCAGTAAGAGTATTTATCTGAGGATTTGTTGTTACTAGAAACGTAAACTTGTTATCTTTTTCTTTAACGATGAGTTCTTTTATAAGTTTTTCTAAAACAACAACTCCGCCTGAGTCTGAAATTCCAATTGCGTTGATTAAGACTCTCAATTAATCTTCGCCCAGACTATAGCTATCTATAGTCTTTTTAAGGGCGATAGAAAAGTCTGTGACGGGGTTATTTGCAACAGCAGAAAACTTTTTGGTACAGGCTCGCCATTGATAACCATCAAAGCCCCTCGCTACATCAGACACTCTGATAGCCTTGGATATTTCCGTAATCTTTAAAATTTCTTTTGCTATATCGTAAGTACTGATCGATGTTCCATTGCCAACATTATAAATATCTCCTGCCGGCCTGAGACAATCTGCTAATATCTTAATCCTCTCAACCTGATCCTCTACGTAACATAAATCACGCTCTTCTTTGCCGCTACCGAGCAACTCCAAATCAACAGAATCACTAACCACTTTTTTATAGAGATCATAAACAACTTGTCTCTTCAAGCCTTCTCCGAAGGTAGAGAATATGCGCAATGATCCGCAAGACAGCCCATGATTGTTGGCAAATAATTTCAGGTATTCTTCGCCTGTAATTTTTGCTAATGCATAGCTTGATAAAGGATGGCAAGTATCGCTTTCACTCTGAAAATCATTCAAGGTCTTGCCGTAAACAGCCACTGAAGAAGCAAACCATAGAGTTCCTTTAAATTTAGTGCGCACTAAAGCAGTAAGCAAATTAACTAAAGGAACTATAGTTTGCTGTACATCATAGATTGCATTATTCTCCGAAATGCCTGGGTAAGGATTGCCACTTAGGTAGAAGACTAAGTCAAAGTCATTATTATCCAATATTTCAACGAAACTAGACTCTGAATAGTCGCTCCGGAATGACCTTTTATCCTCACAAATTTCGTAGAATCTTGATGTTTTGAATACCTGATAACCATCTTTCTCGTACGATTCGGACAAGTGACTTCCTATAAAACCGAATCCACCAATAACTAAAATCTTCTTCATTTACTAAACTGCCTTAAAGCATCAGTTAAATTAACAAGCCCGTCTTTAATATCAATGTGGTGATTGCCAATAAACAAACCATGGTTATGCACAGTGTCTGCAGCATCTAAGCTACCTGAGACCGAATAATTAAAATATTCAATCATTTCATTCTTCATTATATTTCCACAAACGATAGGTCTGCACTCTATATTCCGTGTAGAAAAAAAATCGACCAACTCATTACGCGACAAACTTGAACTCTCATCAACAATCATTGAAAATCCGAACCAAGAGGACTTGCCTGTCTCAACTTGAAGCTTAATGAAATCGAATGGCCTCATACTATCCCTAAATTGCAGATAGTTGCTCCTACGTTTTTCAATTAAAGAATCAAGTTTTTTCATCTGAGTGATTCCAAGCGCACCAGACATCTCGAGAGGTCTCAAATTATATCCAGGAAGTACGAATCTAAAAGATTCGAAAAACGAATCGTTTCCTTTTTCACAGACCAAATTGTCTGATGGTAGATTTCTAGTCCATCCGTGAGCTCTAATAGAAAGTAAAATATGGTATATTTCCTCGTCATCAGTAAGTATAAGGCCACCCTCCATTGTAGAGATATGATGAGAAAAGAATGCGCTACAACTGCTTACCAGACCAAAAGAACCTGAGCGCTTACCCATATTCTCAGCCCCAAGAGATTCACAATTATCCTCTAGCAACATTAAATTATGCTTCTCACATATTTCTACCAATCTTTTATAGTCCGCAGAATTACCTAGCAGATTTACAGCAAAAATGGCTTTTGTATTTTCAGTAATGGCTGATTCGATCAGATCAACATTAATATTAAGTGTTTCAAGATCCACATCCACAAATCGCACCTTCAACCCATGGAAGTACAAAGGTGAATATGTAGTAGACCATGAAACTGCAGGAACTATAACTTCGTCACCACGATTTAGATTCTTCCTATGTTTGGTAAAAAATAACGCAGCTACCATTAAAAAATTAGCCGAAGAGCCAGAATTGACCATCACGCAATACTTTGATTCATGATAATCCGCAAATATTCTCTCAAATTCTTTGACTTTTGGACCCATAGTGTAAAAACCAGAATTTATTACTTCTTGTAATGCTTGTAACTCTTCTTCACCCCACGTGGAGCAAGCGAGAGGTACCGGTGATAAAGTTTTCATTTAGGAGTGTCCTTTACATTTTTTTTCTAAAGGTGATGGCGGTAATATTTTGGACCAGTCAAGTAGGGGCTTCGAGCTTCTCAATAGTTTCCTCTTAACTGGAACATACAAGTTTATTTATAAAAATATTCAAATGTAGTGATCAAATAAAACTTACTTTATGAATAAAGTTATTTAATGGATGTTTATTTTTGCCTCAATAAAACCACTAAATCTACAAAAGACCAAAAAAGATAGCAAATATTCTCTAATAAAATACGAGCGTTTAAATCTCACAATTGCGCGATTATAAACTGATCAAAATATCACTTTAGGATATACCGAGATCTCAGCCAAAGATCATGGCCCTCTGCCCATCCGATAGTGGCATCGTCACCATCCATAAATTCAATACTCATTAGATCTAACTAAAGTATCTTCAATCGGCTTGCAGTAACTGAGGACTTCATATCTTCTACCGTATCTACCTCAACCCACCCACCATTCGTGGACACTGACGTAACATTCACGCCAGTGTTGATAGCTGCTTGAAGTAAATCAGTCATATAAGCGTTCTCTAATGATTTTCCGAGTATCTCACCTTTATCTTTAGCTCTGTGAAAGACTGCTTTTATTTGAGCGATTCCTAAAGGTGAAAACTTCATCAATCCTATATACTGACCCTGTATTTCTTCCACCGACTTTGGCTTTTGGCCTATTTCAACTATCGTATCATCATCCCTAAGCCTAAGCGTTTCAGCATCATCCAAAGGGTTATCATTCCTCGCTCTCCAGTAACTCTCCCAATCTTTATCAATGATTACCGAAATATCGGATTTAGAATCTACAAGGGATTGCAAAATTTCACGAGAGTAAACAATATCTCCATAACTGACAATCAAGTTCCCATCTAACTCCTCTTCTGCACTAAAAAGAGTCCAAACCATATTTGTTTCGAAGTATCGTGGATTTTCTTTTAATCGGTCGCCTTTACCCTTAAGCATTTCGATTTTATAGCCACCAATAATAATTATGTCATCAATACATTCATGTTCCAGAACCGAAAGTTGCCTATCAATCAGACTTTTGCCATCGATTTCGACCATGCATTTCGGGCAATCCAATGTGTACGGACGCAATCTGGTGCCTTCACCGGCAGCTAAAATAATGGCATTAATCATGTTATTTCTCATTTTCAATCAATCTTTTAAACCTGTCTGTATCGATAGCCGAAATAACATTCTCTCTTTCTGGATGCCACATCCAACCCTCCCAAGGCAACTCTTTATGTGCCATTGCCTCTAAGCTCCCATCTTCCGATGTCGCTAGCACCTCAAATGTGCGTGGGCAACTAACCAAACTCTGATCGTGATAACTATTTACCGACTCAGGGAATTTTTCTTTCTTCGTATCAAACTGCAACTTGTGTCGCACTCTTACATGTCCGTCAACTTCTTCCAATACACCATCATCGTATACACCCATCATCTGCATTCCTCGGCATATACCCAAAACCGGAATACAGTTTTTCTCAGCCCAACTTAATAAATACTTTTCCGTTAAATCCCTTTGGATCATCTCTCCAACGTTGTTACCACCAGACAAAATAACAGCATCAATTTCCATTACGCCAATCCATAGCTGTAATACAGATTGCTGATTAAATGGCAAAGACACATCAACCAAGCTGTTTGGTATTAATATTGGCACCAATCCCATATTAGAGACCCAATTGACCATTCGTTGGTCCAGAGAGTCCCTGAATTCGGAATAGCTATCAATTTTATCTATACGCTGAGATATTCCAATATTCAATCAATCACCTAAAATTGCTATATGCTTCAATACCGGATGTATTACATAGAATGTTTCACCGCCAACATTACTTTGCAATTCAAAACTAAATTTTCCATCAGCAACATAGTTCTGCAATGTCTCTATTAATACTTTAGCACGGGCTTGCGAATCATAGATATGGTCAATTGCGACTCTTTCATCTGGTGGCGGAAACTTCTTTCTTAGTAAGACCGGACCACAATCAATATCTTTAGTGAGAAAAATCGAGGAAGCACCAATTGTATTCTCATCAATTAAGCTGAAGTAGTTGGTAGTGCTGCCTTTATAGTCTGGCAAATAGCCTCCGTGAACATGGAGAAAATTTTTACCCGTCGCTAGAACACCATCACGCAATAACACTCCTCCAAAGCCGGAAAAAATAAAAACTGGCTCGACCCTCTTATTGATTAGCGCAACAACTTCGGCGCTATTGATGTCATTATTGGGACTAATTTCAAATCGAATATTTGCTTCTTTCAACAGATTTAACAATTGATCTTTAGACTGAGTATCCTTTTGTCCTGGCATAAGTTCAACATTGTCGTTCAGCAGCAATAACACGTAAGTAGGTAGAAGATCATTCCTTATCAATTCTTTAATATAATATAGGGTCCGACTCGTATCAGCGGCAACCATCGCAACGTCAATCAAATACAAAATATATCTCCATTATTTTTGGACAGCAAACCTATACACTCTATCTCTTTACACAAGATTAACTGCAGTCCCTGCTTAGGAATTTTGTCGAGGAAATGATCATCAAGAGAGCAGATTAGATCATTTACCTTTAAAACTGTACTCAGATATTTGATATTCTTCGTTTCGGCATAATATAAGGTCAACAACAAGGAAAAGAGCCAATACAATCGTATATTGGAAGCCTTACCTTCACCTTTACGCAGATTAATTGAACAGTATCTTTCATAAAGCTTTTTAGTTACTTCAAACCTCTGAACCAGAAAATCTATCCAATATTTAACCATCTTATCTTGATCTCCAGAAAACTGACCAGCTACTAGCGACATTAGTAATTCTTCAGTAACAACTTGATTTTGTTGCGCGAAGAAACTTATCATTTTTATGGGGAAATCAAATTGAGAATATCCATTTTCTTCAAGTAAAAATCGTGATGATTCACAAAGATATCTATCAACAACATCAAGCTCTTGTTCTCTTTTGTGAGTTTCAAGCTTCTTTATATGAGCTTTTCTGTCATCAAGATAGGATCGTATAAAATCACCACCTTGAAAAGCTGTATACATATATTTATGGGGATTCTGAAGCCGGTTAGCTTCTGTATATTCGTATTTTATCATCTTCGATTTTTAATAACTTCAACAATTTGAGCGGAGTAGTTTAGTAACTCAGCTTTTGAACCACTATTATCTATTACCAGATCAGCGTGGCTTGGCACTGGGAAATGTATATCCATTCCGGCAACATCAGATAATTCTCCCCTGTTAAACTTCCCGTAGATTCCTTTAGGATCTCGACTGACTAGTGAGTCAATTGGGGTGTCGATATATACCTCATAATATTTATCAACATTTTCTCTATTCCACTCTCTCGTTTCTGGAAATATGGACAGAATAGAGCAGATCACATGAAATCCCTGATGATCAAGAAATTTCCCCAACTGGCAAATACGTTGAGCATTAAGTAACCGATCTTCCATGGAATATCCCAAGTCATTACCAAAAACCTCACGAATAACATCGCCGTCTATCAGAATCGTATTTATACCCTCCTTATTTGCATCACTAACAACTTTATTCGCTAAAGTCGTCTTACCAGCACCAGACAAACCAATCAACCATATAACCATAACTTATCAACCTTTAATGTACGGGCGCTATTAATCCAGCGGCACAATCAAGATGAACTTGTTTTCCTTTTAGGAGAAGTTCGAAACGCTGCTCACCACAACCAATAGCTGCCGGTATACCAAATTCTGCACATCGAATTGCCATGTGAGAATTAGCACCACCATATTTTGTAATTAGCCCAGCTATTTTTTGTGAAAAAATCCAATCAAAACCTGGGTCTGCACCCTCAATAATAACAATTTTATCAGTAAGATTTACAGCATCTACATCAGAGAGTAAAACTACTGTTGGAGCGGTTATTTTTTTGTTAGTTATAAAGTTGGGATGACTCACCTGAAAAGGAATAACATAGACTCCAGAATTATCGATCAAGAGTTGTGGAAGACGAATTGAACAACTAATTTCATGCTTTTCTGATTCTATTGTTGCTAATTCTTTTAGAGTATTTTCAGCTGTATCTTCACTGCTACTTTTTGCCAAATCGAGTAAAACATGTGCAGGCACATGAGATATTTCTTCTCGGCTCAAATTGATTGACTCTGAAAAGTCAGCTATCAATTCTAAAATATCACTCAATGTTCTAGAAAAGACAAACTTGCCATACTCCCTTCCCTCTATTGCTTTATTAACATATTCAAGGAGATCAATCGCATCAAACTCCTCAAATCCATCCTCTTTTAACATCAAATTAATCTTATGCTGCTGCTGTTGAGATAATTTAAAAGTATCTGTTTGCTGCGAATCAATATGTCCTATAGGGAGCAAATTACCAACAGCAAAATTTTTCATTTGGTCATACCGGTGCGACATGATGTCGTAGGTGCCCGGACGAAGATGCCCGTATTTATCCATGAAGTCAGAATCAGTTAACTCCCCAACCTGCAAAGAACACATATCATCAACTAGTTCGCTAGCTACCGTATGCACACCAGCCTGAATCTGATTTATTTCATCATGAGTTAATACGCCTCTCTCTTTAAGAGAAAGCAATATGGTTTTCGCAATAAATCCATGCCGAGCAAGCATCGAAAAAGGAATTGTCCCTAAGTTTATACAATCATCTATCATAGAAAACAGCGACGAAATTCCTTTTTGCACATTCTTTTGTTGTTGCTTTTGACTTAGCAAATTTACCAATTGCATGGCTGAACTAATGGATCCACTACTTTCACCCTTGATAAGATTCCGAGTGTGATTTAAGTGAATACTCTTGAACTCTTCCTTCTCTTCATCAGTCAGTGCATTACCGACTAAGCGCTCCATTTTTTCATCAAAGTCAAAACTATAAGTCGTGATTGCAACATCAAATTCAACTTTATCATGTAATTCTGGTGAATTTGCAAGAGATGATACCCAGTGGTCAACTAGTTTTTCTCCAATATTTGATGAAAGGTCTTTAGGTAAATACGAATGAAAACTCAGGCGAGTATCTATATACGGCTGCCCCGCAAGCATGAGCATAAGTGGCTGTCCTGTCGGGACTGTATATCCCATTTCCTTTCTGGCAATTCGCCATGCATGATCAGTAATAATTAATTTATAGAGAGACGCCGCCAAGGCTCTAGGTGCTCTGCCAATCATCTCGACCGGATTCCAATCTGGCATTTGCCCAAAAACTGTGGTCTCCCCAAATACACCAGCCGCTCTCCTAAAATGCTCTTTGAGAAAAGAATCAACACCGGTCAAAGTGGCATCAATACGCTTCTTCAAAGATCCATTCCAATTGGGCTTTGTGGTAATCGGACGAACTTGTAGGAGATATGGCTTCAAATCGTCACCTAATGCAAATTCAATATCTAAAAACTCACTATCCAAAATCGCCTCTAATTCTTTAACCGATTCAATTAAACTTATAAAACGTCCAGAATGGAGTTTGTCAATTGCATTCCTGTGGATATAAAGTGTGCGATTTGAATACTCAGTAGTACCTGAGGTAACAGTATCAGTAGCGCCTGATTGATCGTCGTAATTTATTACATAATATGGAGCACCAGTATTTAAATCATGAGTAAATATCACTCCACTCATAGTGGTGGACCGCAACATATCCTGAATAATTATTTGATTTTTACCTGATGCCTTGTGACTATAACTCTCAATCACATTCAAAATGGATTCTGTAACTTCTAACTCATTTCTCGGGTCAATATTCAGCACTGATTCAAATTCACCCGCCGAAGAGGCCACAATGCCATCTTCGTATATGGATGACGACCGAATAACAACCTCAGATGTGAATTTTTGTCCCACTTTTTGTAAGATTTTTTCCTTATTTTGGTTAAACTCATTAACCGTAAAATAAAAAAAACAAGGCACTTCAAAAAGAGAAACTTTATGCTGAAGTCGCTCCAGCATCTCTGCTTTAGTTAGATTCATAATTTTTTATCGCTACTATAAAAATTAGCTAAACAATTTGACGCTTTTAATAAGAATTTTCTTTTTCATTAACTTGAGTACTAATATCTCTCGAACTCATTTAAATTTCTCACAAGTTCAACATAGTGATCTTTGGCCATGCTCAGCATTCTCTCAAAAGTTTTATTAGGCTCTATTTGTTCTGACTCGTTGCTAACGCAATGAAAACTTGCAGTAAATTTGTAATCTAGCAACATTCTGTCTCGAAGACATTTCCATGGCACCTGAAAAAACAAGACATATTCACTATTTCTAATCGCCAATTCATATTCTTGATTGGGATAAATCGACTCTGTTTTAGCAAAGCCTGTTTTTTCATACTCCATTTTATCTTCAATATCTGAAGCATTTAAAATCATACTTGGCACTTCTCTAATTTCTCTGACTGTCTTATCAACAGCAGCCGAAACAGATTTACCTTTAATCATTAAAGCAACTTTTTGCCTTTCCTTTGACAAGCGCTGAGTATTACAAGTCATAAAATCCACCCCATGATCCGAATGCAATACAACAGTTGCATTCTCATCATAATCATTAATCTTTGTATATAACCTTTCCAATTTGGAATCAAAATGCTTGAGAGTATTGAGATACCTAGCAATTCTCTCGTCATCGTAAAGTATCGAAAGACCCTTGGAACTCTGTATATCTTTATAGTTAAAATCACTTAAACAGTTTTTAACTTGGGATGAAATTGGTTGCAATCTGAACGCCTCGTGAACATCAAAAAAACCAAGAAACAAATACTGATTGCCATTAAATGTATCAAGCTGCTCAATAGCTTCATTAACAATGAAATTTGCGTCTTTGAAGGGCGCAACAACACACCTTGCAAAGCCCTTATCAAATCCACTTATGGGGGTTAATTTGGGAACCGAAGATATTGATGATGTGGTGTAGCCCTCACTACTCAGCACTTCAGCTACCGTGGTCGGCTTTATCTTACCCCCCCTTCTAGGATGGTACATCAGATGATCTTTAGTGTACTTTCCAGTGAAGGCGCCTGACATTGACGATAAAGTCCAATCAGCTTGAGAGTACGCATTTTCAAATATAGTTCCTTTTGAGAAAAACCCTTTTGTCGCAGGCATCATATCTTCGCTAGAAAGATCCAATAAAACCTTCGATAATGCGTCAACGAAAATATGTACAATTAGTTTTGGTTTAGATTTGAATGGCTCGTTACGGTTAAAAATAGGATCTCCTATTCCAAGCCGTTCATGAGGAGAATTAATTAAAATTCTATCTATTGCTATATCTGTTTTGATAGGTAAATAATGAAATCTATTTTTGAATTTTAATTGAAGTTCTTTTCTTTGAGTGCCATATGAAATTGCAACGGCGCTTGGCTTATCTTCTCCATCAGTATTATTCAACAGTGCTATTGGTAAAATTAGATCATTTGCTTTAGGCATATGAATCTGTTTAGTATTTTTTGGCTCTAACACACTTACGCGCATAACTTCGTAAGGTCGATTTAAGTCATGCTTATTAAAATTATCTACTGACACATAGGGCAGCGCAATTTTATCAGGAGTGCCTGTGGCTTCTGGGGCTGGGAAAATCTCATAAACATCATGGACATATCTCTCAGGCAAGGTTTTTTTGTCTTTTACTGTAATCTTTACTAGCACGCTATAAACAACATAGAGAAGATGATAAAACAGGTATCTGAGTAATTTCTTCACGTGCTGTGCCATCTTATTTTTTATCCATGTCCGATTTGAAGAATTTATCATTGTACATAGATTCTACTTTTCCTCTCTTATTGCTTGCTCATAAGTAGTCAGTTGTATATTTTTATTTCGCACTTCAATAATTAAATCGCAGTTTCTTAATGTAGTTAATCTGTGAGCGATAATTAATACCGTTAAATTGTTGTCTAAACCCTCAATTGATTCCACGACTGATTTTTCCGTTTCATTATCCAAAGCACTTGTTGCTTCATCAAAAACCAAAACATCGGCATGCTTATAGAAAGCCCTAGCTATACCTATCCTTTGCCGTTGTCCACCAGAAAGTCTAATTCCATGCTCACCTACAACTGTCTCATAACGCCTATCCCAGCTCTCTATTAGCTCATCAATCTGCGCACTTTTTGCCGCTTCCTTTACTCGCACTAGATTAATTTCTTCCTTCGGTATACCAAACGCTATATTTTCAGCAATTGAATTGTCAGAAAGGTATATATCTTGAGGTACATGAGCTATATGAGTTTGCCAAGACCGAACATTTTGCTCATTAATACTCTCGCCATCAATCTTCATTACCCCTTTTGTCGGAGAAATGAGGCCCATAATAATATCAAACAACGTACTTTTCCCACTGCCCGTAGACCCTATAAATCCAACTCTTAATCCTTTTTTTAAAGTTAGGTCAACTGCTTCTAGAACCCAAGGCTCACCTTTTGCGTATCTAAAACTAACGCTACTTAGAGTGATCTCATCTGTAAATGGAATTGGTTCTGGTGGCGGTCTATTCGCAAAGTCGGGAATGGGCTGATCTAGCAAATCGATCACGTCTTCAAGAGATGACCTAGACCCTTTGATGGCACTGTAAGATCCGTAGCCTTGCTGCATTATTGGCAGAAGCCTTTGAGCTCCCAGAGCAAGAGCACCAAGTACCGGAAAAGAATCTGTTACTTGGGTGCCTTGCGTCATAAAGTATGCGATTAGTGCGATAAGTGTCATACCAATGGCTTCCATTGCAAAACGAGGACTACCACTTATAAATAGATTGTTACCTACAGCTAATCTCAGAGGTAAATCTGCATCACGATAAATTTTAGAATAAAATTCTTGGCTACCGTGAATAAGCACATCTCTTATTCCCATTAATCCTTCCTGCAAAGACTTAACAACACTGGTCGACTGCTGGGCAATTATCGTGCTATTAACTCTTATCTTTACTCGAGTATAGTAGATCACCAGAAGATAAAGTGCCCCAAACCCTACAAAAGCAATTAAAGCTACAGCAATATTTATAAAGCAAAGCACCCCTACAATACCAATCATAATAATAAAAGAACTAATCAGCGTAAGTATTGGGGTCAAAACTCCACTAATAACAGTGCTTGTTTTAGTAATAATGCCATTTATTACCTCGCTACTATTACGAGATACGTGTATTGAGTAATCTTGATATAGCGTTCGTCGATATACGTCTATGCTGAGATCATGCCCCGTACCGTAAGAAAGGCGTGTTGTTACATAAAGTAGAGTAAGCCTAATAACACCAGCAAGCAAAGTAGCCACTATAAAAACTAGCGTAATTGGCAATACAAGTTGGTCCGGCGAATTCACTCCGATTATTGGGATAATCCACTGTATTACTGAGTTTTGATATACCTGCTCAGGATTGGTAATTACTCCAAGAAATGGAATAACAGCCCCCACGCTCATAATCTCAGCGAAAGAGGCAATGAACATCAATATCAACACCAAGAAAAATTGGCACCGGCGTCTTTTTCTCAAATGGCACCACAATTTCTTCATAGAAATAATCTCTTATAAATCATCAAAGTCTTTTTTTACAAGCAAGCCTAAGTTTATCTTTCACAGCCTGAATCCAACGCAGCAATTGTTGTTGCCTGCTATTGCTAGGCCTTGAATTACCATTCATGTAACTAGTTTGGGCAAGAATTAATTTGTGGTACGTAAAAACTTTTTCATATTCATCGTAATATCGTCCAAATTGTGACTCTCTTTTTAAAATTTCATCGTATTTGGGTTTGACTTCATTATCGATGATCTCATCATTTTTCACCAAAACAGCGTTTTCTAATGTTCTTATATACATAACATCTTTCGTTATGACAGCCCAAATATCTACATCTTGATTAACTTTTGGCGGCGAAATGGAGTAGTGATCCTCAATAACCACATAGTCCCTTTTGCTATTATGACCTAAAAGAGAAAAATCGCTCTTATAGCCAAATATTTCATCTACAGCATGAGTTACATCTTGGATAGAGCAAAGCTTATCTTCATACGATATTTCATGATCTCCTTTTTTTCTCGAGAACATAAAAATATTAGATCTATCCCTATTTACAAATTCATACCAATTTTCAACTTTAAGTTGAGCATTGAATTTAAAACCATGATCAGAAAATAGGAATATATGATCAAACTCATCTGCGTTAAATCTATCAAATATAATATCCAGACTCCGTCTAGTTTCTGCTATTGCCACCTTCTCCCCCTTCCTTGTATAGCCCCAATCTTGTAATGCCCAGTGATAATCTGGAATACTCAAAAAAAGCAGATGATTATCTGCGAGTATCACATCACTTAAATACTTTTCCAAATCATAATCTTTATTATGGTTTCCAATGTCGGAAATACTGGGAGGGAATAGTCCGCCTTTCCTTTCATTGGGATTTGAAAAAAAATTCATCTTATAATTGTTTTTTACAAAATGATCGAAGATGCTTGGAGTGTTCTTATGGAGAAACTTAGACGGCCACTTTACCCGAGTGTCACATCCATTTTCCATCGGGGAAAGTCCAGAATAAAAACATGCCATACTCCTCGGTGTATCGGGACCTGGTGAAAAACAATTTGTATAGAGCGTCCCACCCAAATCATAAATCAGATCATCAATTTGGTTTGGCTGGATGCCCTTATTGTATGCCCCAAATCTATTGGGCCTTAACATATCTACAAAGATCATTAAAATTTTCATATTGTATCAAGTCAACTTTAAAAAGAAGTAAAGAGCACTAGCAAAGATATAGAGACAAATTGAGCCAAAAAATGCTGTAGCAAACCTACTAATCGGAATCATTTGTAGAAGTGGTAGTGCTAATAAGTAGGATGGAAATAAATAAAAATTGTGCCCGCCCAGCGAGAAAATAGCGGGGACAGCAAAAAGGATAACTACATAACAATAGTTCCTTATCTGCTTGGAAAAAAGTATTTTTTTAATATTTCTAAACAAGAAATAAAGTATGGTTATGTGCCAAGAAGCTTGTAGCATCAGACTAGAAGAATAAAACGCAGCATGACCTTTGACGCTGCCATCATAAAACTGAGTCCATGGAAATGGGCCAACTATCATTTTAACGAAATGCTCCATCAACGAGAATACGCTGAAACCGGATAATAATGAGTTTTCTCGTGATGCAGAAAATACAGATACAAGAATTTGTGCAGTATCAGTGGAAAGAAAAAGAAATACGAACAGCATCAAGAAGCAAATAATAACGACACTAGCCCCTCTTGTTTCCTTAAACTGAGAGAAATTGGCAAGCACAACACTGCCAGCAACAGAGAGAACATAAAACGACCTATGCTGAAAAACAATGGCTAACGACAATATACTGAATACAATTTTTTGTATTTTATTAACTGATAAATAGATAAGCCCTATGGACAGGACTATTAGAAATGCACCAAAAACATCTCTCATCGTATGAGATGGAATCCAAGCAATGGGCTGCAAGATAGTCAAATAAAAGATAGTTCTCCGTTTATTTACATCCAATTCACCAAAGATCTTAATTGCAATTAAAGCGAGTACGATTCCAGAATAAAATATAGACAGTATGTTAATTACCATGAAATTCAAAGCATATGCGTCTCCAAAATAAAATAGATCACTTATCAAATAGGCTAAGAAATAGTTTTTATGGATAGCACCACTGGCAAGATCAACTGTAAAGTAACCTTCTTCTGTCTTATGCTGCGCTATTGAATCAACTAAATAGCCAAAATAACCAATATCGAAATAGTATGTTTCATCTATAATATCCACCCCTAATATATTTGTAGAAAAATAGTCAGGATTAATTACGCTCTGAAAATGAAGCACCCCAATTAATGATTGTATGATAAAAATTATTCCAACAAGGTAGTAGTCGATGTGCTTAAATATAATATTTTTAACTTTTGACATAGTAAAAAGTACAGTAATCCCACAGGATAACAAAACGACCCCCAAACTCCCTATGGCGCTATACCCCTTACCAAAGAGAGCGATCATCAATATGAACAATAAATAGGAGTATAAAATATAGGATATATATTTTAGATTTGAGCTTGTATTTTGATATTTAGCTTGCTGAAATTTCACCCTAAAGATCTAGTCCTGTATTAAGATTAAACTGCGAGTTTTTATGGTTATTCTTAAGAAAAGTAATTGTTTATCGAGGCTTTGAATTTATCAAAAGATAATAATTCATCAAACAGATCAGTAGCACCATGAGAAAGTCTTCTGCATAAGCTACTATCATCATTTACTTTTTGAATATTTTTATAGAAGCCATCTATGTCATCTACCTTTGAAATCATGCCGTTTTCTTCGTGCTTAATGATTTCGCCGTGAATACCCACATCAAAAAGAATCACTGGCTTTCCAAGCCCAAGCGATTCCAATAAATAAAATTCACCCGTGGTTTCATAATATGAAGGCACTAAAACTCCTCGTGATTTAGCAATCACATCTAATATTTCTTTGTGCGTTTTTAAGTACAACTCTATTTCAATTGCACCATCCTGAACATATTTTGATAAATCATTATCTTTTATAAAAGCGGCAGCCTGCTGCTCATCTCTCATAATTAACTTATATTTGATGCCTTTACTCTTTTTGATGACATCAGGAATAATGTGCCAACCCTTCGCCGTTATATTTTGCCCTGCCATAACAAAATAATCCCCAGAACTACTCTCTATACCTTCAATGGTGTTTGGGTCGAAAAAAATAGGCATTGACAGCATGCCTGAACTCGGAGCCCCAAATCTCTTTAAATTTTGAAGCTGGTTGTTGCTGTATCCAATAATTTTGCTAGCGTTTAAAATTCTCTTCTTGGATCGTAAGGAAAAAATAATTTCTTTCAAGTATTTGAAAAATTTAGAAATACCTCCAAGACATCTATTTTTAAAAGGGCTGTAAATAGGTGTATGCATACACTGAAAACAAGGCCCGCTCTCTAGTCCTGCAAAGTCTTTTACACAATAGTATTCGGTTGTCAGAGGTAAATAAGAATATTTAATCCCAAACTTTATACATAGATTTATCGTAACTTTGTTTTTGATAGTACCCATATAAAAAACATAATCTGGCTTGAAAGCATCGATAACATCTGAAAACTCTTTTTCAATAATTGAGGGGAAAATGTTTTGCAGGTAAGAATATTCCGCTTGCTCAAAATAGACAAAGGAATCTTTAAGTTCAAGCTCTTGCTCAATTGTATGATTGACTTTTGGAGCATATACCCCAACTTTAACACCAATCTCATTAAAGGATTTTACAACATACTTAGACGATCTATGCCCTGAAAGATCGCCCCAAATAGAATCAGGGACGAATAACACCCTTTTTTCATTATCAGCAATATTAGTGGTGCGAATAACATCAGGATTCATAAAGAGATTCTCTATTCATTGAAATTTTTACCCACAAAAAATTATGCGACGGTCAATACAAAATAACTAATTAAGATCTTATTGCGAAATCACTCTAAGGAAGACTATATTATCATTTACTGTTACTCACTCTCATCGGAATAAGTTAACCTTAATAACCTCTATAGGAGGACGAGGAGTCTCTCTGTCATAACCACACTTAACGTAAATGAACTTTGCGCCAAATGTGGCGACACTCACTTCCATGGCTTTCCTGAATGCAGCAAGATCATCAACATTACCGCCAATTGATTCAAAGTTCGCGCTTTGAGCAATGCCTCGGTAATCAATATGATTCTGATAAGTGTTTTGCCCACCCGTGCTTTTATTCGACTCGTTATCAAATAATATGTAAGTAAGATCAATTTCATCTTTATAACGTCCAGCAGTGGTCAATCCACCCAAATGCATCACAAATTCAGCATCACCACCGCAGATAAATACTTTTTCTCCAGCCTTTGCTGCACCAAGCCCTAAACTTAGGGCGCCACCCATATTCCCAGCCATATAGAAATTGCGAGTATCGGGCATAAAGCTATACATTTCCCTAGCTGTGTTGCCAGTGGTTCCAATAAACAACATCTCATCACCTTTAAAAGTCTCATTTAAGACTTTTAGGTATTCACTTCTGGGGACATGAGATGATAGGTCAAGTATGTGCTGCTGCTCTAGCTCAACCTTTGAAAACGTTCCTTTTTTGAGAATACATATTGTATTGTTATTTTGTGCATTGTTGATTTGACTAACCGCCATATCAGTATTTTTCTGATCTAATATCTCGTAATTATATCCATACGCACTGATCAATTCTGGCAATTTTGTGGCTAGGTGTTCATGCTGAATTTCGCTATCACCAGCCTTATAATCCCTCCAACTTGTAATTATTGGAAAATAGATCCCATATGGAACCAATAAGCTAGTGATACAACTTGCCATATTGGTTAAACCCGAGGACTGTACAATTACAATAGGCTTCATACCTGCCATTTTTAAACCAGCAGCTACAGAGCAAGCCACCGCCTCACTAGCACAAGGAACATACTCTAAATATTCGCGCTTATTTATGGCTGCATTAATAAGGTTTTTAGCAAAACTACAGGGCACAACACAAAGATGAGTATACTTTTGGTCGATTAATTTATTAACAAATTCGTTGGTATCTAACATATTATTTTTATTCTTTTGTCAATATTGATTGAATCACTATGAATCTCTCCGAAATGACAAATAACCGAGCCACTTAACTCAGACCGAGGTGAATACAAAACAACGTTATCATCGCGTGCCACAACATCTCCATCCAAGTAGGTACAAAGCAATGGTTGGTTACTCTTTCGGACAATATCTTGGTATTTATCCAGAATATAATTTTTGCTCTTGATCACGCGTTGTTTAAATATCGAGTGCCTCTCAATAACTCCATATAGAGAGGCAATAGCATGATAGGGACCAGTAACCATCCTATTTTTATGTGTGTTTATATTAAAATAAAAATGGCTCAAATCTTTTGGGGATAAATCATTTTTATAAGCAATAAAGCATGCGCCTGTTAAGCCAAATAAACCCTTACATGAACTAAATGCCATCAAATCAGCTAACTCATGATGATCTTCCAACCCAATTGACCCTGTTGCATCAACAAATAGTCTGGAACCACACTTGTTAGCCTTTTCCCGCACAAACTGCAGATCGACTTTAAACGCTACTGACGTCTCTGTATACGCACACAACACCCAGTCGAATCTATCATCTAAATCGTTTAATTCTTGATATTTACAAATTGTAATATTGCAATCTGAAGGTAATAGTTTTTCTAAGCGATCACTATAGTATCCAGTTGAAATCAACAAGACCCTCCCAGAAACAAAGCTATTTAATGCTAGCTCAAGGCCAAGTGTCGCCGAACCTTGAGCGCAGACAACCTCATCTTGCCCGCTTAAAACGGATATCCATTCAATGACCGCTTCAGCCATCTTAGTGTATTCGCTATCACCTCTGCCAAATAGGGGTCTTAAATTTATTATATTCTCATACAACACCGCGGCCGGACCTGGTGTAAGCATTAATTTCTGATTGTTAATCTGAGTAAGTGACTGCGCAGACTTGTTTCTGAGTTCAGTGCTACTAACACCCGATGTTCTGGGCAATATTTTAAGTTGATCTTTATTAATATTGTTAGAGTTATCATCACCATGCATAAGTATGTCAATATTGAAATAATTCAGTACCGACTGATCTATTAGCCACGGGGTAGGCACAACCTCAGAAACGCATTCAAGCTCATCTAAAACTTCTTTACGATGTTCATATGATATCTCGGGAAGATAACCTTTTTTTGTTAAAATCTCATTGTCAGTAGTTAAACCAACTATGACATCACCGTATTGAGCTGCTTTTTTAAGCAACCTAATATGGCCATGGTGAATAAGTGTAGCTGACATATCAACCATGATTCTTTTTATGCTCATTACTTAGTCCCCGGAATAATTTCGAGGATTTGCTTTATGGACATACAATCCGGTTCAGCCTCTAAACTCCGACCATTCTCAAGAATAGTACGAGCAACCTTCAACATTGCCGGATATGCAGCTCTTAACATATGATTTGCTGAAATCACTACATTGACTCCAAGGTCAATGAACTCTTCCACTGTCACGGAATTAAAACTCGTTGGTACAACTATTACCGGCGTATCCTGATCCGTACTTCTAAATTTCTGCATGAATTCAATAATTTCACTTGGATCTTTATGTCGGGAATGAATCATAATTCCATCAGCACCCGCCTTAATATATGCCTCTGCACGCAACAAGGCATCATCCATTCCAGCTTCCAATATTAAAGATTCAATCCTCGCAATAATCATAAAATCATCACTAATCTGCGCCGCTTTGCCCTGTCTTATCTTATGGCAAAAGTTCTCTATACTGTCTTGAGTCTGTTTCACTTCATTTCCAAGTAATGAGTTCTTCTTTAGGCCTGTTTTATCTTCAATAACCACGGCACTTACGCCGGTTCTTTCCAAACTTCTTACTGTGAATTCAAAATGTTCGGTTTTACCGCCAGTATCTGCATCAAAGATCATTGGTTTCGTAGTAACTTCAAAAATATCATTAACCGCACTAATCCGAGAAGTCATATCAATTGCTTCAATATCTGGTTTTCCTTTAGCTGTGGAATCGGTAAGCGAACTCGACCAAAAGCCATCAAAACTGACGATTCCTCCATTCCTTTCAACCTCGGTATTCTCTGCGATCAATGCACTCAATGCATTATGTGCCTCCAAAATACGAACAATCTTTTTATCTCTAATTAAATATCTCAATCGCTGCAAACGATTAACAGTAGTAACACCCAACCTCATAAGTTGATTTTTAATATTTTGATCACTGATGTCAGAACTATAAGGTATTTCAATTAGTTCACCACCCCATTCGCTCAAGACATTAATTACCTCTTTTCTGTATTTAAATTGATGACGACAATCAACCCAGTTATCACCATGAACTACATAATCGGGTTTTAATTCGAGCAAATTACGCTTGTAACTTGCCGATTCTTGAGGAACTACAGAGGACACTAGGGATAAACTCTTAATAACAGTCTTTCTTTGCTCATACTTTAAGTACGCTGTATCATCCAGCTCAGCAATAGCAGTTGGTGTCAGAAGTCCGACAGTAACATCACCATACCTTGCCGCCTCTTCTAAAATCCTAATGTGACCAGCATGTAATAAATCAGCTATTAAACTCACGTATACTTTCTTTTTTTTCGCCATAACAACTTTTAAAAACCTTTTCAGAAATTAATTATCTTGTTGACCAATTCTTATCCAATGTGGCAACACAGCATCTTTATTTAATAAACCCACATCCGGGTATACAACAAGGCTACCCTCAACCTCTCCTAAATAGGCAGCCCACCAATACATTGTGCTGTTTGAAATAATATAGTGATCACACAAACTCATAAGGTACATATCTAATTTTGCATCAACCATACTTTCTTGAGGATTAACAAAGACGATATTTCTATTAGAATATTTGGATAACTCTTTTTTGGCTCTGTCTATGTTCATGCTAAAAACGAAGTAGGTGAGATTCCGTTCTTTTGATTCTAAAAGCTCCATTGCTTTGGCATAGTAGCCTTCACCACACACCCCATATTTTTCGGCATCCTCTGGAAAAGCTTCATAAAACCTCATGCCTATAGCTACGGAATTCTCTGCATTCAAAATATGTTTTTTACAGTCAAGAATTATAGGATTTTCAGTATCTACAAACTGAAGATTAGACTTAATAGCACTTTTATATTCATGAAAATATAAATAAGATTGCCAATATCCTTCGAAAAAACTTGAATCCACATTCTCTATTTCTGTGTTGTAGCAAGTACAATCCCGCTCAATGTGGCATAACTTTAATTTCCTGGCAGCCCACCAAAAATATCTATTTGCTATTATATATCTAGAAAATCGGTTTTTAATAAACTTATCTTTAATCTTTAACCCATCAAGTGAAAATACACCATGGTATTTGTCACGAGCACCAAAGCCACTGACATTATCAATCCGTAGTTCTTTGCCTTTTTTCCTAGATCTCGCGAAACCAAAAGCATATATAAACAACTGATTCCCCAAGCCGCCAACTAGCCTTACATAAATCTTATTTAACATAATAATTTTTAATCAGAATGCTGTATGGGTATTTCTATGCCATTTTATTTAAGAAAAATAGATTACAAAATTTACTCAAGCTCTGGATGCGTTGAGCTGAAGGTAACATTGCTAATTGCTTACTAACACCTTTTAGAAGATAACTGGATTTATAAAATTTTTTACACATTTTTATGCCAATCTCATCTATTCGTTATCATATATCTCAGCAACTCCTAAAAAATAAGTTACCTTGCATAAAAACTTTTGATAGTAGCTGTTATTCTATTAATTTGATCGTCTGTCAACTGCACAGCAGAAGGTAACCAAAGACCTTTTCGCCCTATTTTTTCAGAAACCGGAAATACATCATTGGTAGCATAGATCTTTTGCTTATTTATTGGGGGATACATAACTCTCGTACCTATGCCTCGGACCTTCAAAAACTGCATTAAATCCTCTCTATGCTCACAAATACAATCAATAAACCACGGAGATGTGTTTTCAATATCGTGATCAAACAATTTAACTTCTTTTACCCCCTTCAACCCTATTTGATATTGATTAAAAATCTCTTTTTTCCTCTGCACTCGTTCTGGTAATTTCTTCATTTGCTCTATACCAATACAAGCTTGAAGTTCCGTAAATTTAAAATTGTAGCCGAGATGGTCATGAACGTCATTTCCTCCGCCAGACCTCCCAAAATCTTTTAGCTTACGGAGTTTTTCCGCCACTTCATCATTATTTGTAATAACAGCACCACCCTGTCCAGTCGATATTATCTTCGGTGCTGAAAATGAAAAACTTCCCACTAATCCAGCCGTCCCAATATGTCGCCCATCAGGATAAAAAGATCCAAGCGATTGGGCGGAATCTTCAATTAAAGATATACCTTTCTCTTGACACAACTTTTCAAATTCATGTATCCCCGACTTTGGGTAACGACCATTCGCAGAAACCAACATAACTGCCTTAGTTCTGGGCGTTATTGCATCCTTTACTAGGTCAATATCTGCACAAAGTGTTTCTTCTTCAATATCAACAAAAATGGGGTTTGCACCGAACATTCTTGCTGAGTTTGGCGTGGCAATCATGGTGTAATTTGGCACAATAACTTCATCGGATGCCTCTACACCAACAGCCATTGCGGCAAGTGTCAAACTAATGGTTCCATTATTAACAACTATGCAATGTTTGGAACCAGTGTAATCTGAAATCATTTTTTCAAAGCGTTCTGTACGCTTAAATTCAGTGATAAAGCCATCTTCATCCATGTATTCACTGATCGCTTTTTTCTCTTCTTCACCAAAGAGAGGTCGCATTTGCATTATAAAATCATTGTCCATTAAAACTCTCTAAATACATTTTTTCTAAGTTTAGAATTTCCTTCATATCCCTATCTTTTATTTCTCTTACAGGAATACCCGCATACAACAGCCAAGGTTTCAAACTATTTTTTACCAATGAATTAGCACCAACGCTTGCACCTGTATCCAATATAACATCAGATAATATTGTACTGTTTGCCCCAACTATGCAGTGCTTACCGACACTAACACTTCCTACCTTGAAGTTACCTTTATATTCGACCGGAACCATAGGTGTTGCTATGCCAGACAGGTAATCATCTGAACCCGCAGCAATAACCACATTGGGAGCCAGCGTGCTAAATTCACCAAAACTCACCAATGCTTTCTTGCCGCCAATTATTTTGCAACCTGATGAAATGTGCACATTGGAGGAGACTTTCAATGCAGTAGATATATAGCAAAAATCGTCAATAATAACATTATCGCCAATCTCAACTAATTCTGGATATCGAATACGGACCGTTTTACCTATGACAACATTTTTGCCACATTTTTTTAAATCAGAAACATTAAAGAAGATATTATCGTTCATTAAAATCTCATTTTATCTGTATCTACATCAATAAACGGTCCATTCTTAGACTCTATTATTTGAGTGTCATCCTCAAGAATTTCATAGCCATGCCCACCATATGCAAAAACAGCTAAATCGCCTGCTTTAAGATCAAATTGATCAAACTCAATTAGCTCCTCTGTATATATGGTAACCCTCATCGAACCCTTTTTAACATAAACACATTCTTGAGTACGCTTTGCAACTCTATCGAAATCTTTATGAATATGCTTATCTAACACCTTTCCTTTTTCGTACCACCAAGAACCAACTTGAACAAACATATCACTAGGCGTTATAAAGTTAAGCCCCTTAACCCAATCTTCATCTCTGTATACTATTGCAACAATCTGTCCATCATGTTCAATTTTTTTCAACTTATAATCTCCCGTCTCGGTCTGAAAGAATTGGTTCCTCTGTTGGCCAATTTATCTTAATCCTTGGATCGTCCCATCGTACTGTAAACTGCTCATCAGCATCAGTGTAATGCCCTTCATAAGCTAGCTTGTAATGGTATGTGGCTTGATCACTTTTTACGTAAAAAGCGTTCCCAAAACCAGGTGGAAGCAGAATCATCTGCCGATTGTCACCGCCGAGATCAAAGGCCTCCCAATGCAGAAAACTCTCTGAATTCTCGCGCATATCGACAACAACTTGCAATATCTGACCAGCTACACAAGATACTAATTTCCAAGTTTTGTGATCTCCGTGTATACCTCGCAAAACGTGCTTTTTTGAGATAGAAAACTTGTCATGTACGAAAGACATATGCTGTGGCAAAAGTGCGCCAACATCTTGATTGTTATAAGAGGTCCATATGGAGCCTCTACTCTCTCTAAATTCTGATGGCGTGATTATTTTTAGGTCTTTTATTTTTTTTGAACCTGCTATCTGAAACTCGATCGCCATCAATTGCCTCCATATGAATCATTAGCTAAATCATATTCAACCATTTCGGAAACCAATTCCTTAAGCTCAGTTTTAGCCACCCAACCTAACTCTAAATTCGCTTTTGCTGGATCCCCCAAAAGAAGCTCAACTTCGGCAGGCCTATAGTATTTAGTGTCTACTTTCACAAGCACCTTACCTGTTTTAGCATCCTTTGCCACTTCTTCAACTCCGCTCCCTTCCCATACGAGGTGGTAACCGACCTCATGGAAAGCCAGATTCACAAAATCTCGTACTGTATATGTTTTTCCAGTAGCAATCACATAATCCTCAGGCTGGTCTTGCTGCAACATTAGCCACATAGCTTCAACGAAGTCTCGAGCATGCCCCCAATCCCTTTTAGCATCGAGATTTCCCAGAGTAAGAATATCTTGCCTACCCTGCGCTATCCGAGCAGCTGCTTTGGTTATCTTCTTGGTAACAAATGTTTCTCCTCGTCTAGGCGATTCATGATTGAAGAGAATCCCATTGCACGCAAACATACCATAAGATTCACGATAATTTACCGTAACCCAATAGGCATATAACTTCGCCGCACCATATGGTGATTTTGGATAAAAAGGAGTGGTTTCACTCTGAGGTTCAGTACCCGGAAGGCCACCGAAAAGCTCTGAAGTGGATGCTTGATAAAAACGGCAATTAACTTTTGAATCCCTAATTGCATCAAGAAGTCTAACCGTTCCAATACCAGTCACTTCTGCAGTGTATTCAGGGACATCAAACGAAACACCAACATGAGATTGCGCCCCTAAATTATAGATCTCCGTAGGATTAATTTCGGAAATTAGCCTATGAAGGTTACTCGAATCTGCAAGATCTCCATGATATGTCCGCAAACGCTCATGCAAAAGGATATGATCGATCCTAGCGGTCGTAAAAAGTGATGCACGCCGGACGATTGCATGAACCTCATATCCTTTATCTAACAAAAACTCTGCTAGATAAGATCCATCTTGACCTGTAATACCTGTGATGAATGCTACATTTCTTTTACTCATCCTTTCCCCATAAATTATTGTGTTAATTTTGAATTAGCACTTTTTAATTGCGCCCATATTTATCCTCGAACCTAACAATGTCATCCTCACCTAGATAAGAGCCAGACTGAACTTCAATCAACTCAAGATCAACCTTTCCAGGATTTTCTAGGGAATGAATGACCCCAACTGGTATGTAGGTAGATTCATTTTCTGATAGCAAAAATGTTTTATCCCCATTAGTTACTTTTGCAGAGCCAGATACTACAATCCAATGCTCAGCGCGATGATGATGCATTTGGACACTTAACTTGGCTCTAGGCTTCACCGTTATGCGCTTGACTTGGTACCGATCACCATTATCAATAGAGTCGTATTTACCCCAGGGACGATATACCTCACGATGCAATTTCCATTCACTACGCTCATCGGCCTTTAATTGCTGGGCAATAATTTTTGCATCCTGAACCGCATCTTTGTGCGCAACCATAAGGGCATCTTTGGTGTCAACAATAACTAAATCATCCGATCCAATAACAGCAACTAATTTGTCATCTGACCTGACATAACAGTTTCTTGACTCATGAAGCACCACATCACCGTGAGCTACATTACCCTCTTTATCTTTTTCACTCACATCCCATAGTGTTGACCAAGAGCCTATATCACTCCAACCCGCATCCATAGGGACCAAAACAGCATCCGCTGTTTTTTCCATTACAGCATAATCAATAGACTCGCTAGGACACTTGGCAAATATTTCTTTATTGACTCTCAGAAAATCTAAATCGCTTTCCACTTCATCGGTAGCATCTACACAAGCCGCATAAATATCTGGACGAAACTTGTTTAATTCTTCAAGGTAGCGACTGGCTTTAAACAGAAACATGCCACTATTCCAAAGATAGTTTCCCGACTCAACATAATCACGAGCTACCTCACTGGAAGGCTTCTCAATGAACTTGTCTACGCAGAACCCACTGCCACTCTGGTTTCCCATTTTGATATAACCATAGCCTGTGTGTGCCTCACTAGGGACTATACCGAATGTTACAAGTTTTCCCGCCTCAGCAAGGGGGATGGCCTGATTGACAGCCTCAGAAAAAGCCCCTTCATCCTGGATAACATGGTCAGCCGCTAATACTAACAATAAGGGGTCGTCATTATTTATTAGCGCAGCAAGCGCGATAGCTGGCGCAGTATTTTTTCCAACAGGTTCAAGGATAATTGAACCTAACTTATCTATTTCTCGAAGCTGCTCAGCAACAAAAAAACGATGCTCTTCATTACATATAGTGACTGAGGAGGAAATTTCTAGCCCATTCAAGCGCTTGACGGTGGACTGTAGCATCGTATCTTCACCATTCAGCGTTAAAAATTGCTTAGGGTGACCTGATCTTGAGAGGGGCCAGAGTCTTGTCCCTGAGCCACCTGCCATTATCACTGCTTTAATCATTTTTATTACTCACGTTAATTAGCCAAGATGCGTAGCTATGCATGTATTCGTGAAAATTATCATTGTCCTTTATTTCTTCAAGATCAAACCATGACAGATTATCGTGCTGTTCCCCAGCCATTAAAATTGGCTGTTCTTTCAAGCAACAATAGTGAGGAAGGTTGATATAGTGCGTTGAAATTTCTTTATCAACAGCGCTATTTTCGTAGAAATGATCCCAAACGCCCATCAACTTAAATCCGCCAGTATCATCGACATTAACTCCCAACTCTGATTGGGCTACTCTCCTGAGGCAGTCCTGCCAACTTTCATTCTTTAAAATTCGACCGCCAGGTGTAAACCATTGCCCCTTAAGGGGCTCGTTATTTCTTTTGCCCAAAAGTATTTTTTCGTTATGCACTAAGCAGATATCTATGGAGACAAGGGGCGTATTCTCGATAACGGTTCTGAAAGTAAGAGCATCTAGCATTAAAAATAATTATTCCTAAGTGAGGATAAGAGCTATTATCATCACTTAGACACCCCATCAGCTATAAAGCTTCTCAACTTACTAATATTTTGCCAAACAAGTGCCCGAGGGACTGAAACATCCATAGCCTTCATACAGCACTCAAGCAGGCCATTCGCCTCACCCAACATATCAATCACCTTGGAAAGGTCTTTTAAGATCGCTTCACCATAGGCTGTTCTAGTCTTTGTAACTGCCTCGGTAAATTCTGATCCGCTCAGATTAAGCATGGCAAGGTCTATTACATCTCGGCAATGCACACCCATATCCAGCCCTCGATCAGAATTGGCAAGTAGCTTACTTCCAGCCATATCTAACCTAGTCAATGTGGGCACGCCTAAAATACTGTCTGTCTTTCTAGGCTTTGCTAAACCGATCCTACCTTCAAGAACAATTTCAAACTTAATGGGCTTTTGATCGACAATGACTTTGGTGCGAATCCCGTATTGATCAGCTCGAACATCCGCAAATTGGAACCGGTCGGCATCAGTGCTTTTAATTAACACTTGAAGACCCTGCTCACGGACTCGATTACGCAGATATCGGTATGAGACCAAGTCCGAGACCAAAAAATCCATATCAACTGATTCACGGTACTCTCCATAACGCAGGGCTATTGCTGTGCCCCCAGCAAACAGGCAATGATGCTCCTTTAACAGATCTGTATCGAGCGACTCAAGCACTTTGGCAATTCGCTGATGATGTGGACGACTAAACATCAAAACACCATCCCATCAAATGCAATCTTAAGTAACTCGATAAATTCTTGCTCACTGTCGCTGAGCTTGTCATTATCCAAGAACCGTTTATTGCGCTCATAAATTGAATGGGCCTCAATAAGAGATAGCTCATCAACTCCCTGCACATGCCATGCAAGCTGTTTTAGCTGAGGATAGTCTGAGAGCATGATACGAACCGGCAGCTTGCCTTCGTCATTTCCTTTAACTTCATACTCTATCTTATCTTTTGCAGACAGGTCTAGACTCAGATCTAAAGCACTGATGACATTTAAATAGGCACCCATACTCACGGTGGGTTCACCCTTTTCAATGCGATGCAGTGTCACCCTAGATATTCCCGCTGTCTCAGCAGCTGCATTCGCCGTTATCTTAAATGACTTGCGATGTTGCCTTATAATCTGGCCAATTTCGGCAAGCTGATTAATGGCGCCTTTTGATAATTGTTCTATATTTTTCTTCATAATGTTTCATATAATATACAAATATGGAATTTTGTCAATTATATGAAACATTTATTTTTTTAGTCGATTTAGATGCTTACAGCAATTGATAACA
>Ga0207964_1000059_pt1 | contig 41753 bp, 43 predicted proteins | sample Knorr_S23_td_250_FD_185608 | JGI IMG/M metagenome (GOLD analysis project Ga0207964, IMG submission 185608) | Marine microbial communities from Southern Atlantic Ocean transect - Knorr_S23_td_250_ad_251m_LV_A (SPAdes) (version 2) | ecosystem: Environmental > Aquatic > Marine > Oceanic | place...
CTTTGGTAGCCTAAATCGCCCATTCTTAGAGAGGTTGCGTAGGGGCTGTGTAGACTGTGGTCGTCAGAGCCTACGGGCTGTAAATTATGTTGTCGGCTGGCGACAAAGCTTCTGCATACCGCAGGTGCAGCACCCAATAAGTAAAGTAATAGCCAAGAGTAACGACGGAAATTTCTAATCGCACCGAAATAGCCTTCTGATTTAAAATCTTGTAGCGATTGACGCTGGTCTTTGCTGTTTTTTTGCAACTCCCGCCACAATGTATCGGGCACGGAAAAGTTGTAATGAATGCCAGAGATAGTTTGCATGGCACGGCCGTATCTATGGCCCAAACCTATTCTGTACACCTGTTTCATAGTGCCTATATTTGAAGTGCCGTACTGAGCCACGGGAATTTGATTATCCGCGCCCAATTGGCAGGGCATACTGCTTACCCAGAGCAGTTCTTCACCTATTTGTCTGTAGGTGAAGCGATGAATTTCATCCAGTGAATTAAGTACTTGCTCGATAGACGATGAAGGCTCGGTAATAAATTCCAACAGTGCTTCGGAGTAGTCGGTGGTAATCGATGGGTGTTTGAGCGCTGAGCCCAGTGTTTTTGGGTGGGCTGTCTTGGCTATATGCCCATCGGATGTTACCCGCAGACTCTCTTTTTCAATGCCTCGGACAATGCCTTTTAGCAGATGCAGTTGCTGAGGGTTTTTAAATAACGCCAGAGAAGAAGTTAAAGACAATGTGGCGGTCTCAGTTAAGCGGCAGGCTGATGGTTGGGCAGGAGTGGCTTGCCCTTTGCATCAAGTTCACAGGACACTACCTTGGCCCTGAGGTCGATATCTTTGGCATTGAGCTCAATTAGCTTATTGAGAGCTATGTCTCGATGTTCCGATCTAAACAGATCGCGATGGTGGTTGGTTGCAGTCCAATCTAGACCTTTATTGAGAAAGCGCCCATCAGACATCTGTAAAATATAAATGGTCATGTAAAAGCCGTGACAGAACCCTTGAGATAGGGCACAGTTTAACCTATCCGTGGGATTGATAAAAAGGAAATTGTTATGACTAAGAATGTTTTGGTTCCCATTAGCAATGGTTGTGAAGATATAGAAACCGTAACAATTATTGATGTTTTACGCAGAGCGGGTGCAGAGGTTACTGTGGCCAGTGTTGAGTCCAGTGAAGGGCTACAGGTTACTGCTTCTCGTGGCACTGTGATTGTTGCCGATTGCGCCATAGTGGATTGTACAGATTTGACTGAGGGTTGGGATTTAATTGCTGTCCCTGGCGGACTGCCGGGTTCAGAGCATTTAGCTGCTAGTGAGGCCTTGGATGGTCTGCTGCGCCAGCAGGTTGCCGAGGGTAAATTCTTTGCTGCGATCTGTGCCGCCCCCAGTTTGGTGTTGGCTAGCAAAGGACTACTACAAGATAGAGCGGCCACCTGTCATCCCATGTATCAGCAGACGCTTGAGGCGCGAGAGGTCAACAGTGAATCTCGTGTTGTGGTGGATGGCAATTGTATTACTAGCCAAGGACCGGGAACGGCCTTAGATTTTGCCCTAGAGCTTGTGGAGCAGTTATTTGGTGTGGTCAAACGAGAAGAGGTTGGCGCGCCAATGGTGCTAACTACTTCGGCAACCGCTTACTATTGAGGCGGGGTTTGGGATCGGTCTAGTTTTAACCAGCGCTTAAGACGGGTTAAAAACACCGGTTCAAGGTAAAAAATTAATCCCATAAATAGTAAGTTTAGGCCTGCTACGACCACAAAGAATTCGGGTATAGTCCAGTTTAAGACGCTCAGAAAGAACATTCCGAGCAGGCTGCCAGCTACCATAAATAGTGCGTTGAAAATATTGTTGACTGACAATACTCTGGCGCGGCTGTCGTCTTGGGTATCTCGTTGAATCATGGCGTAGAGCGGTACAATAAATAGACCTCCAAATAGGCCGATAAACACTAGGTCAAGCAGTACTCGCAGGCCTGTGGGGGCCAATAAAAATTGCATAGGTGATACGCTATCCGCCAGTTGATTGGCCGCTGTATAGCCCGTGGAAGAGAAATAGAGATCCAGTGCAAATAAACTGAGACCCAATGTGCCAATGGGCACTAGCGCGGGTTCAATTTTACCCCCAGAGAGTCTGTGACATAGTAGCGAACCCATGGCTACGCCGATGATAAACGCGGTGAGTAAAATAGAAATCAGTCTGGGATGCCCCGCCAGAACAGACACCGCATAGTTGGGTACTTGAGTGAGAAAGCAGCCACCATAGAGCCAAAACCAAGAGGCGGCAAGGATGCAGTAGATCACGGTCCTGTTCTCTTTGGCCAAGCGGTAGTTGACTGCAGTTTCCCGCAGTGGATTAAATGATAGCCTGTTGTTGGCATTGGTTTGTTCCGCTGGGGCGTCGGGAATTTGACAACTACTCAGCCATCCAATAACGGCTATTAGGATAATTAATGCCCCCATCTGCATTGGTCCCTGAGGACCAGCGACTAACCACCCACCTACCAAAGTGCCCAGCAGTATTGCCACAAAGGTGCCCATGCTAATTTGAGCGTTGGCGGCGAGCAGTTCTTCACTGCGCATATGCTGGGGAATAATGGCGTATTTGGCGGGGCTAAAGAATGTCGATTGTGCGCCTAGCAGAAAAAGAACGGCGAGCATTAGGTGTAGATTGGTCTGCCACAGTGCAAAACAGCCCAGTAGCATAAGCAGGATTTCAGCAAATTTAATTCGGCGCATTAAATATGCTTTATCCAATTGATCTGCTAGCTGGCCGGCTATTGTAGAGAATAGAAGAAATGGCAGGATAAATAAGCCAGCGGCCAAATTGGCAATAAAGTTGGTGTTGCTATCAGATCCCGCAACAGCGGTGCTGACGACGATTACCAACAGGGCGTTTTTAAATAGATTGTCGTTTAGAGCGCCCAAGAATTGGGTGATAAAGAGCGGTGTGAACTTCCGTTCGGCAAATAGATAGAACTGTCCCTTGGGTTTGTTCATTGACTACCTTTTAGGCAATGGTGCCTATACTGTATTCCAATAAGTTAACCCGCTAACCAGCACTATGCAAGTTTGATGGCACTATTTTGTTTTGATTGGAGATTAAAGCGGTTAATGGTTACGCTTTGTTGTTGGTGATACCCAGTTCGTCCCACAGAGTATCAATACGTTTTTTGACTTCGCTGTCCATTGCGATAGGGGCGCCCCACTCGCGATTGGTTTCGCCGGGCATTTTATTGGTGGCATCCAAACCCATTTTGGAGCCCAGTCCCGCAACAGGGGAGGCAAAGTCTAAGTAGTCTATGGGGGTGTTTTCTATCATCACTGTATCTCTGGCAGGATCCATCCTTGTGGTGATGGCCCAGATAACATCTTCCCAGTTGCGAATATTGATATCATCGTCAGTGACAATCACAAATTTGGTATACATAAACTGGCGCAAAAATGACCAGACACCCATCATTACGCGTTTTGCATGCCCTGGGTACTGCTTTTTCATGCTGACCACGGCCATGCGGTAGGAGCAACCCTCCGCGGGCAGGTAGAAATCGGTGATTTCTGGAAATTGTTTTTGCAATATGGGCACAAAGACTTCGTTGAGTGCTACTCCCAGTACAGCGGGTTCATCTGGCGGTCGACCTGTGTAGGTACTGTGATAAATTGGGTCTTTGCGATGGGTGATACGCTCCACTGTGAAAACGGGGAAGCGCTCCACTTCGTTGTAATAGCCAGTGTGATCACCAAACGGCCCTTCGTCGGCTTCTTCACCGGGCTGCAAAAAGCCTTCAAGAATAATTTCTGCTGTGGCGGGGACTTGAAGGTCGTTACTCAAGCATTTAACGACGGCGGTTTTTTCGCCTCGCAGTAGCCCAGCAAATGCATATTCAGATAATGAATCCGGTACGGGAGTTACAGCACCCAGTGTGGTGGCGGGGTCGGCGCCCAAGGCAATGGATACAGGGTAGGGTTTGCCCGGGTGTTTTTTCTGCCAATCTCGATAATCCAAGGCGCCACCGCGATGGGCGAGCCAGCGCATAATCAGCTTATTTTTAGCTAATTTCTGCATACGATAGATGCCCAGATTCTGCCGTTCTTTTTCTGGACCTTTGGTAATAACCAGAGCCCATGTAATCAGCGGGGCTATATCGCCGGGCCAGCAGGTTTGAATGGGCAATTGATCCAAGTCTACCTGATCGCCTTCGAGTACAATTTCTTGGCAGGGGGCTTTGGTGACCTGTTTGACAGGCATATTGAGTACCTGTTTAAAGTCGCTGCGTTTGTCCCACAGGTCGCGTAAATCTTTGGGTGGTTCAGGTTGTTTTAAAAATGCTAACAACTCACCTACATCGCGCAATGCACTGACAGACTCTTGCCCCATACCCATGGCCACTCGTTTTGGGGTGCCGAAAAGATTGCAGAGAACGGGAATGTTATGGCCTTTGGGGTTTTCAAATAGCAATGCGGGACCCTGAGCGCGCAATGTGCGGTCGCTGATCTCGGTCATTTCTAGATAGGGGTCTACTTCTTGACTAATGCGCACCAACTCTCCCTGTTGTTCGAGCAGGCTAATAAAGTCGCGCAAATCAGATTGTTTCATGGGGCTCACTCAACAGTTGCACGTCAAGAATTAAAAACAGCTAAATGGCTATTTGCGCTTCATAGCGCCGAAAAATTCACCATTGCATTTAAAGCCTTTTAATTTTTCTATCATAAACTCAATCGCGGGAAGATCTTCCATATCATGTAGCAATTTGCGCAGAATCCAGATGCGCTGTAATTCTGATTCAGCTATCAATAGATCTTCACGGCGGGTGCCGGAGCGTCGCACATTGATTGCCGGATAGACGCGTTTTTCAGCAATCTTGCGATCAAGGATAAGCTCCATATTACCTGTGCCCTTAAATTCCTCATAGATAACCTCATCCATTTTGGAACCCGTTTCCACCAATGCGGTAGCAATAATACTCAGACTGCCGCCATTTTCGATATTTCGTGCGGCACCGAAGAAACGCTTGGGTTTTTCCAGTGCATGAGCATCTACACCACCTGTCAGTACCTTGCCTGAGGAGGGGATAACGGTATTGTACGCTCTGGCAAGACGGGTAATGGAGTCGAGCAAAATAACCACATCTTTTTTGTGCTCCACTAATCGCTTGGCCTTTTCAATCACCATTTCAGCAACCTGAACATGGCGATTAGGCGGCTCGTCAAATGTAGAGGCAATAACTTCACCGCGCACGGTGCGTTGCATTTCGGTCACTTCCTCGGGGCGTTCATCAATCAACAATACGATGATATGGCACTCGGGATTATTGCGAATAATCGACTGTGCAATATTCTGCATCATAATTGTCTTGCCCGCCTTTGGTGGTGCAACAATTAGCCCTCGCTGACCTTTGCCAATAGGTGCTACTAGATCGATCACTCGCCCAGTAAGATCTTCAGTGGAACCATTTCCTGCTTCCAGCATCAGTGGTTGATCGGGAAATAAAGGCGTGAGGTTCTCAAATAAAATTTTGTTGCGCGCATTTTCTGGGGCATCGAAGTTAATTTCATCAACTTTAAGCATGGCAAAATAGCGCTCACCATCTTTGGGAGGTCTTATTTTCCCTGCAATACGATCACCTGTTCGCAGGTTAAAGCGCCTAATTTGGCTGGGCGATACATAAATATCATCGGGCCCTGCTAGGTAAGAGGCGCCAGCGGAACGTAAAAAGCCAAAGCCATCGGGAAGGATTTCTAGCACCCCATCGCCGTAGATATCTTCGCCACTCTTGGCGTGGCGTTTAAGTAGAGCAAAGATAATATCCTGTTTTCGAGATCTTGCGAGATTATCCAAGCCCATAGAGGCGGTCATCTGTAGTAATTCGTCAATCGGTTTGTGCTTTAGCTCTGATAGGTTCATAGGATGGTCTTACGGTTTAGTATTTAAAAGATGTATTGGCCATAGCCAAGATTTGAGTTTTTTGAGTATAGTCTGCTGCCGCGGCTAGCACTTTGTTATTTACACTGTGCCAAGGAGGGCAATGAAAAGATCAAGCTGTAGAGTATAGGGTTGTGATTGTAAACGCAAGTCGAATTTGCGGCCCCGATAAAGTGAGCCGCAAGCCCAGTTAGATTATGCTGTCTACAAAGTCAGTTAGCTGTCCTTTCGATAAGGCGCCCACTTTGGTTGCCTCTACAACACCATTTTTAAATACTAACAGTGTTGGAATCCCTCTTACATTAAATTTGGCAGCACTCTCTGAATTGCTATCCACATCCACTTTGCAAATCTTAATTTTGCCCTCGTACTCTATGGCAATCTCTTCAAGGATCGGTGCAATCATCTTGCACGGACCACACCATGGGGCCCAGAAGTCCACCAATGTAGGAACTTCGGATTGCAGCACATCGCTTTCAAAGCTGGCATCTGATACTTGAACAATGTTGTCGCTCATTATAAAAACTCTCCAAACGTGGGTTAAACTTATGCGTTATTTAATTTTCAATAATACCATTAGCTATTGACCCACAACAATCAATATAGCCTATGGCGGAAAAAGTTTTTTACTAATTCAGAAAAATTTTGCGTACGGCTATATTGAGCGGTTTGTACGCTTAGTGAAATTCGTCAACAGTTTCATGGCCCACAATGGATTTAGGGTCCATATGAATGATGATTTCTGATCCCGGGAAGGCCTGCAATAGAGAATCCTCTACCTCATCTGAAATAGCATGAGCTTCAAGTAGAGACAGATTGTCTTCCAGTTCCAAATGTAATTGTATAAATGTGACAGTGCCCGAATGTCGTGTTCTCAAGTCATGAGCACCCTGCACACAGCTGTGTTGCAGAACGATCTCTATAATTTTTTTGCGCACATCATCTGGCAATTCCCGATCCATCAGTTGATCCAATGAAACGCGAACTATGTCCCATGCGCTGTATAGAATGTAAACGGCAATAAGGATTGCAATAATTACATCGGCTTGATGCCAGCCTTGCATAGACAGCCACAAGGCGAGAATAACACCAGCATTAGCGAGTAAATCTGACTTGTAGTGGAGCGCATCTGCTCTTATAGCAGTAGACTGAGTCCTCTTTACTACGTAATGCTGAAATCCTACCAAGAGCATTGTCGCCACAATGGATAAAATCATTACCATAATGCTGATGGTGGGGTATTGGATTTCGATTGGGTTAATAATATGGCGACCCACTTCCAGTAACAAAAACCCTGCAGAACCGGCGATAAACATGGATTGACTTAAACCTGCCAAGGCTTCGGCTTTGCCGTGACCAAAGCGATGCTCTTTATCTGCGGGAGTCAATGCATGCCTTACAGCAAATAGGTTTATCAATGATGCAATGGCATCTAAAATGGAATCGATCAAAGTTGCCAAGAGACTAACTGAGTCAGATAGGCTCCAAGCGATCAGTTTTGCTAGGATTAGCATAACAGCCACAGACACAGAGGCATAGGTGGCTAGGCGCAGCAGATGCTCAGTTTGTCTAGGTGCAGTGGTTTGAGACTGTGGTTTATTCAAGATTAATTGTCTTGGCTGTTATGTTGAGTGGGTAGTTTAGCAAATAAATTTGCTGGTCAGTAGTTAACTGTTTAGGAGAATTTTTGTAGCACTGTGTTGAGAAATCTGTATCCCAGATCACTGGCGCAGTAGATTGATGGATTATCTTTCAAAAGCCCCTGAGACTGTAGTTGCACAATGTTAGCTTTGATAGTTTGAGGGCTTAGCCCTGTTCTTTTGGCAAACAAATCACTATCGACACCAGCAGTTAAGCGCAGTGCATTCATCATAAATTCCAATGGCAATTCATTGTTGGCAATCACCTTTTCACTGGCTTTAGCGGCTCCTTCTCTAGACAGATAATGTTTTGGCTGACGGGTTTTTGTGGTGCGGATAATTTGCGCCTGATCGATCAGAGTTGCCTTGCCATGCGCGCCGGCTCCTATGCCTAGGTAATCACCAAATTGCCAGTAGTTGATATTGTGATTGCAGACTGCTTCTCGGCGACAAAAGGCAGATACTTCATATTGCGCAAAGCCCGCCTGTTGAAGTTTGTACTGTCCTGCCTGTTGGATCTCTGCCAGTTGGTCCTCTACGGGAAGTGATGGCGGCTTGGAAAAAAATTCGGTGTTTGGCTCTATGGTCAACTGATACCAAGAAATATGCGTTGTGCCAGTGTTGATCGCTATATCTAAATCAGCTAGCGCCTGAGTGCTAGTTTGGTTTGGCAGGCCGTGCATAAGATCAATATTGAGGCGCTCAAAGCCCGCTGTTTGGGCCATTTCTATGGCGCTTATCGCTTGCTGTCCATCATGGATACGCCCCAGTGTTTTTAAATGCTTATTGTCAAAACTTTGCACCCCTATAGAAAGACGATTGACTCCCGCGGTTCTGAAATCGGCAAATTTTTGCTGTTCAAAGGTGCCCGGGTTAGCTTCTAGGGTAATTTCCACAGCTTCTTCAAAGCCAATCAGCTGTTGTGCTTTTTGGATAATGGTTTCGATGGCGTTAGCAGATAAGAGACTGGGGGTACCGCCGCCAAAGAAAATAGAATGCAGTTTTCTGCCTTGCACCAACGGCAAGTCATTGGTGAGATCTTTAATCAGAGCCTCTACATAGGCCTGTTCTGGGATATCGCCGGTATTTTGGTGGGAATTAAAGTCGCAATAAGGGCATTTGCGAATGCACCAAGGAATATGCACATACAGTGATAGAGGCGGCAACGCTAGCATAGGCTGTTGAGCTGTTGTAATAATTGAGCAATAGCTTTGCCGCGGTGGCTGATACGATTCTTGGTAGCCTTGTCCAGTTCTGCGGCATGGCAGTTTAAATCCTCTGCAATAAAAATTGGATCGTAACCAAAGCCCTCAGTCCCTTTCATTTCAGTGGCAATTCGTCCTTCCCAGCTGCCTTGGCAAATAATAGGCGTAGGATCATTTTGATGGCGCATTACTACAATAATTGCTCTGTATCTGGCGGTGCGTTCACTGGCGGGCACATCCTTGAGTAGCTCTAGCAGTTTATCAATATTGCTTTGGTCTGTTGCCCCTTCACCGGAGAAGCGGGCGGAGTAAATGCCCGGTGCTCCCTTAAGGAAGTCAACTTCTAGCCCTGAGTCATCAGCTATGGCTGGCTTGCCTGATTTTTGTGCCGCATTGCGGGCTTTTAAAATGGCGTTTTCTACAAAGCTCAGTCCAGTTTCTTCAATATCTTCAATGTTCAGTTGCTGTTGAGGGATAATATTTACGCCCAAGCCGGCTAGCATCTGTTGAAGTTCGCGAATTTTTCCAGCATTGGCGCTGGCCAGTACAAGGTCAGATAATGACATCAATCTTCTTCACTATAGGTCTAGTTGTGGTACATTTTTTTCTGAAATTTAAACTGGTAAGCTCCACCAAAGGCGCCTTTTTCAGGATCTGGCACAACAGTAATTTCGAAGGTTAGGTAATCTTGGTTATCAAATTCAAAAGGCGCTAGATAATACAGGGTATCCTTTTCTCTTACGGCGGTAAATTCAAGAAATTGAGTCTGTTGTAAGATATTGAAAACCTTTCCAGTAACCTTTGCCGAAGTACCTGTGCCCAATTCTTTTACCACGGCTATATTGACTAAGCCTTTATCTTTTCCTCGGACTATATTGTTGGCCACAGCTATCTCTGGGGTAAGGAAAGAGCTGCCGAATGCGCTGTAGAAAATTTTATAATCGCCATGCTGCTTATAAAAATTTTCATCTGCGGCGCTGGCTGTTGTTACAGAAGCCAGTATTAACAAAAGTAGCATAAGGTGTTTCATTAAATTAGTTTCCTAGTCCTGAAGAGCAAGGTTGTTTATCGACTTAAATGATATACGGCTATCTCAGTAAACAGATTAGGCCACACAGATTTGAGTAAATTGTCGGGAAAACCATTGGCGAGGAACTGGCGGTGCATAATATTGATTTCTCGCTCTTTGCACAGTGCCTCAAAATCAGCGTGGGTAAAAAAGTGAATGTTTGGCGTGTCGTACCATTGGTAAGCCAGCTGTTTGGTGACCGGCATACGTCCTCGAAAATTTAAATAGGATCTGGTGCGCCAATTGCCAAAATTGGGGAATGTGACTATACATTTACTGCCGATTCGCAACATTTCGTCTAACACCAAATGGGGGTAGCGCAGGGCTTGCAGGGTTTGCGTCATGATGACGGTGTCAAAACTTTGATCGGCAAAATTTTTCAGACCTTTGTTAAGGTCCTGTTCAATAACATTGATTCCACGTGCGATACATTTGCCAATGGACTGTGGATCAATCTCCAAGCCGTAGCCAAGAATATCCAATTCTTCTTTTAACTGGATCAAGAGTGAGCCATCGCCACAACCTAAATCTAAAACTCGGGAGCGAGGTTCAATTCGTTGCTTAATAAAATCTATGTACTGATTCATGACTCGATGCCCTGTATTTGATCGGCTACCCGACACAGATAACTGCCCAAGGCTTCTTCATAGCGTTGGTTGGGCAACAGAAATGCATCGTGGCCATGATCGGAATCTATGGCCACATAGGATAGATTTTTGCCCGCGGCAATTAACGCATCATTAATTTCGCGAGATCTATCGGGTGAAAAACGCCAGTCACTGCTGAAAGAGATAACCAAAAAATCGCATTGTGCATGCTTAAATGCAGCTACTGGGTCGTGGTTATATTCGCGAGCTAGATCAAAATAATCGAGCATTTTGGTGATCAGGATATAGGAGTTGGCATCGAAAAAGTCAGAGAATTTATCACCCTGATAATTGAGATAGCTTTCGATTTGAAACTGTACAGGGTCGGCTTTCCCCTGAAGTAGATCGCCACTGCGCAGATCACGGCCAAATTTCTGTCCCATCAATTCATCGGAGAGATAGGTAACATGGCCTATCATGCGCGCCAGAGCTAACCCGCGCTGAGGCATCTTGCCCTCTAGCAGATAATTGCCATCGCAAAAGTCTGGGTCAGATTTAATGGCGCGCCGCGCAATTTCATTAAAAGCGATATTCTGGGCGGTCAACGACATGGATGAGGCAATAACCACCGCATTTTTAAGTTTATCTGGGTGCTCTAAAGACCAACGCATGGCTTGCATACCACCTAAACTGCCGCCAATCACTGCGGCCCAACAATCAATGCCCAGATGTTCCATCAGTAATTTTTGCGATTCCACCCAGTCCCTAGCGCGCAATGGCGGGAAATCTGCCCCCCAGGGTTTGCCCGTTGCAGGGTTTTCTGAGGTGGGCCCAGTACTGCCAAAGCAACTGCCAATATTATTGACGCTAACAATAAAGAATTTGTTGCTATCTATGGGTTTATTCGGACCTATGTAGTGATCCCACCAGCCAGGTTTTGATTCATCTTTATGGAATCCAGCGGCATGGTGGTCGCCACTGAGAGCATGGCATATAAGTATAGCGTTACTGTGCTCTTGGTTGAGAGCCCCGTAGGTTTCATAAACCAAGTTATGACTAGGCAACACCACACCACAGGCGAGATTGAGCGGTTGCTCTATCAGCACCTGTTGCGGAGTAACTAGTCCCACAGAGTTCTGAGGGCTGTTATGATCATTGGGCGTTGCTAATGACATAATAAAACTTCATCTAATTTGGCATATAAGTCTAAGAGCGCCTAGACTTTAACGCAACAGTGAGATCAAAATTGATTTCAGTTAAATGCTGAGAGGGCAAAATGAAGTATAGAACTTTGGGAAATACCGAGCTGCAATTATCACTGATTGGTTTGGGTACCATGACATGGGGTGAGCAGAATGATCTGCAGCAAGCCTGTGAACAGATGGATTATGCGGTTTCTCGGGGGATTAATTTTTTTGATGCTGCCGAAATGTATCCAGTGCCACCACGAGCTGACACTGTAGGCGCTACCGAAAGGTATATTGGCGAATGGTTTGCGCAATCGGGGAAGCGCTCTGAGGTTATTTTGGCAACTAAGGTGACAGGTCGGGCAGATCAAAGCAATTCTGCTTTTTCGCATGTTCGCGGTGGCCCAAGGCTCAGTCGAGATCATATACGCCGTGCCATAGAGGGTTCCCTAGAGCGATTGCAGACCGATTATATAGATCTCTATCAAGTGCATTGGCCTGAACGTGCGACCAACTTCTTTGGAGCGCGCAGCTATCAGCACAATCCTCAGGCAGATGGCATCTCTATAGATGAGACCCACAGGGCTCTAGAGGAATTGGTTACAGAGGGGTTGGTAAGGCATATAGGTATTTCCAACGAGACGCCATGGGGCGCTATGCAATATCTGCGCCTTACTGCTGAATATGACTTACCTAGGGTGATGAGTATTCAAAATGCTTACAATTTACTAAACCGACAGTTTGAGATCGGGCTTGCCGAGATGGCAATTAGAGAGCAGATGGGGTTGCTTGCCTATTCGCCAATGGCGTTCGGGGTTCTCAGTGGTAAATACTTAAATGGACAGCGACCTGCAGGGGCGAGGTTAACTCTGTTTGATCGCTTTACTCGCTACGACAGCCCGCAATCGTTGGCGGCCACAGAGGCCTATGCAGAGATTGCCGATAATTGGGGTATCAGTCTTGCGCAAATGTCATTGGCTTTTGTTTGCCAGCAAGATTTTGTAACTAGCTGTCTTATAGGTGCAACCAGTATGGAGCAATTAAAAGAGAATATAGAGGCTGTAAATCTGCATCTCAGTCGAGATATTTGCGATGAAATTGAAGCTGTACACAGTTGCTATACAGATCCTGCGCCCTAGTTAGCAGAGATTTCAGCGCTAGCGGGGATTGTTGAGGGTGAGTCTAACTGCAACAGTTTATGTCGGCTGGTTTCGCCGCTGAGGATCTGAATACGAGTTTTGGCGATTTTAAATGTCTTAGACAGTAGCTTGATTAGAGCCTGATTGGCGGCTCCGTCAACCGGCGGGGCTGTCAGGCGTATTATCAGCTCGCCATTGCGGGGGCCAACAATCTCATTGCGCGATGTTTTGGGTTGAATCAAGCAGCGGATACGCAGTTGATTTTGGCGCCATTCAAAATGGGTCGACTGGATTGTGGTCTCCCTAAGAGAGCAGCGGTTGAATTAGCCCTGCCAAGGTGGGTAGCAATTTGGCGCGAATAATCATTAGTGTAAAAATTGCCACCATAGGCGATATATCAATCATCCCGATAGGCGGAATATATTTTCTAAAGGGCTTCATATAGGGCGAGATAATTTGGTTGATTAGCATTGCCGCAGGATGAGGCGGAGTACCCACCCAGCTAAAAATAACCAATATGAAAATTCCGTAGAAATAAATTTCTATCAGCAATCGCAATAATTCAAAGGCAGCTATAGCTAAAAAAGCAACAATATCCATAGGCAGTATCCCGCTCAGTGCTGCTACGGCAAGAAAAATACACTTCACCAGGATGGCAGCCACCAAAGCAGCTGTATTAAATCGCCCCGCAGTGGGCAATAGTCGACCTATGGGTTCAACCACTGGGGCGCATATTTTGACAATGCCCTGGGAGACAGGATTGTAAAAATCTGCCCGTACTAACTGTAATAACAGCCTAATCAAAAGAATCCCAGCGCACACATCAGTGAGAGTTTTAAGGATAATCAGCAACATATCATTCATATTTATTTGTTCTATTTTTAGTGATTTAAGGGCCTAGTTGGCCAAATCTTTAGCCATTTCCATCGCGCGATCTGCAGCGCTGTTCATAGCTTTGCGGAAAATTTCTTGTAAATCTTGATCTTGGAAACTTTCGATCGCTGCTTGAGTCGTGCCGCCGGGTGAGGTTACCTGCTTGCGCAACTCACTGGCGGGTTTGTCTGAGGATAGTGCCAATTTTGCAGCGCCCGAGGCGGTATGCAGAGTCAACTGTTCTGCTGTTGTGGCATCTAGTCCCAGCTCTTGAGCTACCTGTTGCATGGCCTCATAGATAAGGAAAAAATAGGCTGGACCACTGCCTGAAACCGCTGTGACAGCATCAATTAGTGCTTCATTCTCTACCCAGCAGGTATAGCCTACAGCATTAAACATGGTTTCAATCATTGCCTGTTCATCAGCGCTTAATGGTTGATTGGCAAACAGGCCAGTGGCCCCAGTTTGTACCATAGCGGGGGTGTTGGGCATAGCGCGGACAATTTTTAACCCTGAGCCCAGCCAGTTTTGCAATGCCGACACCGGAATGCCAGCGGCAATTGAAACCACTGTGGGTTGGTGGTTGAGGCCAGATGCCAAACTCTGAGCCACGTCACGCATCACCTGAGGCTTTACAGCTAACAGGACAATCTGTGCTGAGGATACAGCAGATAGATTGTCATCGGTAACATTGACGCCAAAGGTTGATGCAAGGCGCTCTCGCGACGCTTCACTGGGTTCGCTTACAAGGATTTCCTCCTTGGGGAAACCCTTGGCGAGCATGCCGCCAATCAGGCAAGAGGCCATATTGCCGCCACCAATAAATACAATTTTGCTCATGGTTAAAATTTTTCCTCGGTGATTATTTAGGTATTTCTCTTGCCAAATATATCTGTGCCCACCCTTAAAATGGTGGATCCCTCAAAGATGGCCGCCTCTAAATCGGCGGACATTCCCATAGAGAGGGTATCTAGTTTTTTGGAATTGTCCAGTTGGCGATTAATTTGGTCTTTTAATTGTCGCAATTGTTTAAAGGGCGTTCGTTGCTGGTCGATAGTTTCCCGCGCCTTGGGAATTGCCATCAGGCCTCGTAATTTAAGCTTGGGAAGCTGAGATACAGCCTCCGCCAGATGCTGTGCATCGGCGACAGATACGCCCGACTTACTTATTTCATTATCCAAATTAACCTGCAAGCAAATATTCAAAGGGCCTAAATGGTCTGGTCTTTGGTCGCTTAGTCGTTGCGCAATTTTGAGTCTATCTACCGAATGCACCCAGCCAAAATTTTCAGCTACGGACTTGGTCTTATTGGATTGTAGCGGTCCTATAAAATGCCACTCAATGGGTAGGGACTCCAGCAGGGCAATTTTTTCCAATGCCTCCTGCAAATAATTTTCTGCAAAACTGAAAATGCCACAGTTAGTTGCAAGTCTAATGTCTTCGGCGGACTTGGTTTTGCTGACGGCCAGAAGAGATAAATCTCGTATATTTCGATCGCTTTGTGCAACGCCATTGAGAATGCGCTTTCTTAGATTGGCAATGTTGTTTTCAATAGCTGTCATAAGGTGCACGATTATTTTTGGAAAAATAAGCCAAAACTATACTATAATGAATAGAATGTAGGCCTCGATTTTGTAAAGATTATATTTTGACGGTCAATTGGACTGTCGGCAATAAATTTAAATAAAGTTAGCATACAATTTGCCCAAAGGAGTGAAAAATTGTTATGGATATCTCAGATCTTCTAAAAATAGCCTTAGACGCAGATGCTTCAGATCTGCACCTATCTGCCGAATTGCCCCCTTTATTGCGTATTGATGGCGATATGCAAACTACGGCTCTGTCGCCACTCACTCAGAACCAGATCCACAGTATGGTTTGCCATATTATGAATGACAGGCAGATAGCTTTATATGAAAAAAATTCTGAGCTTGATTTTGCATGGAATTTTTCTGATACGGCCCGATTTAGGGTGCATATTTTTCAACAGGCGAGAGGTACGACGGCCATATTTCGCGTTATACCATTACAAATACCTACGCTACAGCAGCTTGGATTGGGAGGCGTATATCACAAACTATCAGCCAGACCACGAGGGTTGGTGTTGATTACTGGTGCTGCTGGCTCTGGTAAAACATCCACTTTGGCCGCCATGATTGATCATATTAACCAAACAAGTTGCAGGCATATTATTACTTTAGAGAGCCCTATTGAGTTTGTTCACCGCACTGCAAAAAGCCTAGTTAATCAGCGAGAAATAGGCCGCGACAGCAAGAGCTTTGGCACTGCGCTGCAAGCAGCTTTGCGCGAGGATCCCGATGTGATCATGGTTGGAGAAATTAGAGATGTTGAGTGTCTAAGGTTAGCGTTAACAGCAGCAGAGGCGGGTTATTTGGTGATGGCAACTATGCATACTTCAGGTGCTTCGACAACTATCAATCGTATTATCAATATGTTTCCCATTGCTGAAAGACCATTGGTGCGCTCTATTCTTGCAGAATCGTTGCAAGCCATTGCCTCTCAGACATTATTAAAGCGCAAAGCTGGAGGTCGGGTAGTGGCGAGTGAAATTATGATTGCCACTTCAGCAATAAAAAACTTGATTCGCGATGACCGAATCCAGGAAATTCGTTCTGCTGTGCAGGCAGGCGCCTCATCAGGTATGAAAACTATGGATCAAAGCCTGTCGAGATTGGCGGGGCAGGGGATTGTTAGCCGAGAGCGGTCTTCGGAGGCTCGGCGGGTCGGTTAGAGTTGCCGACCTAGTTCTGGGTCGTCTAGCCAGCTCTGTAAAATTAGGGCAGCTGCCAGATGGTCTATCTTAGATAGGTCAGTGCGGCTGCCATTGGCGTTGAGATCCTGTTCCCGGATAGATGATTTGATGTTATGGCTAGTTAGTCGTTCATCAACCATTAGCGTTTCTAGGCCAGTGCGACCCTGTAGGCGACGAGCAAATTTTCTAGCTAATTTGCTTAAGTCACTCTCGCTACCGTCCATATTAAGGGGCAGACCTACGAGCAAAAGATTAGGTTGCCACTCGTCAATCAGGGAGTGCAAATTATCCCAGTTAGGGATGCCATCGGAGGCTTTGACAATACACAGTTCCTTGGCAGATGATGTCAGCGTTTGACCATAGGCCACGCCCATTTGTTTAAGTCCAAAATCAAAGGCCAGCGCGGTGGTATAGGAGCTACTACGTTTAGGCATGTCCGGAATCTAAGGCCAAGGTATTTAAATCCAATCCGATTGATGAGGCGGCGGCCTCAGCGCGTTGAGCGCAGGCGGTATTAAAAATAATATCTGAATCCGCCGGCACAGTAAGCCAGCTATTTTCTTTTAGTTCTTGCTCTAACTGTCCGGTGTCCCAGCTGGAATATCCCAGTGTAATCAAGGAATCTTTTGGTCCAGTTCCAAGGGCTATATCGCTGAGAATATCTTTGGAAGTGGACAGACTAATGCTACTGCTTATATGAACGGTGGATTCCCAGCGGTGATCACAGGTTCTATGCAAAATAAATCCCCGATCTTTCTGCATTGGGCCGCCATCAAAAATTAAATTTTCGCCATATAGGTTTTTATAAGTTAGCTCGAGCCTTTCAAAGATAGCTTTAGCGGGGATATCCAACTGTTGATTGATAATCAGGCCCATAGCGCCTTCGGCATTGTGTTCGCAAATGTACACTACAGAGCCGGCGAAAACGTCGTCATTGAGGTTGGGCATAGCCACTAGGAAATGATCCTTGAGGCTGCTCACAGTTTTTTTCACAGAAGTACCCATGGCTGCAAATATGAGGCTTAACGGACTCAAATACAAGGGCAGAGGCAATAATTATTCCTGTGCTAATAATTTAATCGTTGACTGATGGCAGTGATCAGTTTGTCACTGATTGCGGTATTTTGTGCGGCATCAATTTCTCTGACACAGGTAGGGCTGGTGACATTGATTTCAGTCAAATAGTCGCCAATAATATCCAACCCAACAAACAACAATCCCAGATTTTTCAGACGGGGCGCCACCTGTTCAGCAATCCACCTATCGCGGTCTGATAGAGGCTGTACCACGCCACTTCCGCCAGCAGCTAAGTTGCCGCGAAAATCGTTGGCGGAAGGAATTCTGGCAAGGCAAAAGGGCACGATCTCTCCATCCACTACCAGAACTCGCTTATCGCCATGTGCAATTTCTGGCAAGTATTTTTGCGCCATAATTGTCTGGCGGCCATGCTGGGTCAGGGTTTCTAGAATCACATTAAGGTTTTGATCTTGCTCAGTAACGCGAAAGATTGAGGTGCCCCCCATACCATCTAGGGGCTTAAACACAGCCTCTTTGTGTTCGTGCAAAAATGCTTTCAGGCGTTTTTGGCTACGACTGACGAGTAGAGGTGGTATGCACTTTGGAAATTGAGTCGCAAACACCTTTTCGTTGCAGTCGCGCAAGCTTTGCGGCTTATTGACCACTAGGGTGCCAAGCTTCTCGGCGGCTTCAAGAATATAGGTTGAGTAAATAAATTCGCTATCAAAAGGAGGGTCTTTGCGCATTAACACAGCGTCCAGTTCATTTAAGGGCACAGCGCTAGCCTTATCTAACTCAAACCAACTGTCGGGATTTTCAAATACACGCAGTGGACGCACTTCGGCAAAGGGTCGGCCGTTTTCCAGAAACAAATGCTGTTGCTCCATATAAAACAGTTTATACCCTTGGCGTTGAGCGGCGAGCAAAATGCTTAGAGTAGTATCTTTGTCATAGTTGATGGTTTGGATTGGGTCCATTACGACCCCGAGCGATTTGTCCATGGACAGTACTTCTCTTGTAATGGTGCAGATGGGCATTGTTACATAGTTATATGCAATAATTATAGTCTCAAGTCCGCTATACATTATTTAGCGGTCAATCAAAATGAGAGGTCAAGTGGTTTTAATTCACTAATAGAGGCTGTAGCCATGAAAAATTTTAATATCTTTGTTGTTTTAATAAGTTTATCCATGTGCAGTTTTGCTGACCATCATCCTCGAGGCAAAGATCTTTTTAAACGATTTGACGCTGATGGCGATGGCAAAATATCGAGCGTTGAGCATGAAAAAGCCATAGCAGAGATGGTGACTAAGCGGCGTCAGAGATTTGCAGAAATGGATGCTGATGGCGATGGCTTTATTTCACAGCAGGAAGCTAAAGCCATAAGCGATAAAAAGCAGCAGCGCCTGAAAAATATCAAAGAAAAACGCGACCAGCGCTTCGAAAAAATGGATAGCAATGGCGATGCTGTGATTTCCAAGGACGAAGCGCAGCAGTTTAATTGGCGCTAAAGCGGGCAAATAATTTGCACCTCAATCCAATCTAAAGCATTATTGCACCTACAATTTTACAGGGTGTTGTATGACTGATTTCTTAATTGCTCCGTCTATTTTAGCTGCCGACTTTGCCCGCCTTGGTGAAGAGGTTGAAACAGTTCTTGAGGCCGGCGCTGATATGGTGCACTTCGATGTTATGGATAATCACTATGTGCCCAATCTCACTATAGGTCCTATGGTGTGTAAGGCGTTGCGCGACTATGGGGTCACTGCACCTATAGATGTACACCTAATGGTGCAGCCGGTAGATGATTTAATTCGTATGTTTGCTGATGCCGGCGCTTCTTATATTACTTTCCATCCACAGGCGACCCAGCATGTTGACCGCTCACTACAACTAGTTCGTGATTTAGGTTGTAAGGCGGGGTTGGTTTTAAATCCGGCAACTGGTCTAGAGGAAGCCCAATGGGTGATGGATAAGTTGGATATGCTGTTGTTGATGTCGGTAAATCCGGGTTTTGGGGGGCAAAAATTTATTCCCGCTACACTGGATAAACTGCGACAGGCACGCCAGATAATAGACGACAGTGGATATGATATTAGGTTGCAGGTTGATGGCGGTGTTGGCGTCAATAATATAGGTGAAATTGCCGCTGCGGGTGCCGATACTTTTGTAGCCGGTTCAGCAATTTTTAGCCAACCCAACTACGCTGATGTTATTACTGAGATGCGACAGCAGTTAGCTTAATTTACTGATAAGGGATTATTGACTACAATTAGAAGGGAAAATAAGAGGGAAGGGTCTTGGAAAATAACCGTTTTGTACAGCAGGTGGTCAGCTACCAGAGGTGGCGATGGCGCAGCTAGCGTCATGGATGCTAATGGCATCCTATAATTAACCTCTTACATTACTAGGAAATACAAATGACCCCTGAAAAATTTGCCGAGCTGGCCAGCCAAAATTTCAACCGCATTCCGGTTACTCGTCAAGTATCGGCCGACCTCGATACCCCGCTGAGCATCTATCTAAAACTGGCTCGTGGCCCCAACTCCTACCTGTTTGAGTCTGTGCAGGGGGGTGAAAAATGGGGGCGTTATTCATTGATTGGCTTACAGACGTCAACGGTTTTAAAAGTCTATGGTCAGCAATTGGAGATAATTCGCGATGGTAAGCCTATGGTCAATCGTCAGACCACAGATCCATTGGCCGAAGTTGAGCGATTTCGACAGTTATTTAGTATGCCGGATTTACCCAATTTGCCGAGATTCACTGGCGGTCTGGTGGGATATTTTGGCTATGACACGGTGCGCTATGTGGAGCCTAGGCTGGCCAAATCTGCACCTAAAGATGAGTTGGGTACGCCGGATATTTTGTTAATGGCTTCCGATGAGGTTGCTATTTTTGACAACCTATCGGGCACATTGATGCTGGTTGTCCATGTGGATGCCAAGGAATCTGCGGGGTTGCAAAAGGCCCATGCGCGTCTCGACGAGTTGCAACAACAATTAGCCCAGCCCACACCAAATTTACCAGATTTATGCGATGCCGATGATGGTATTTCTGAAGATGCTTTTAAGTCCAGTTTTGGGCGCGAGCCATTTTTGGCTGCAGTAGATAATATCAAGGATTACATAATGGCGGGCGATGCCATGCAAGTGGTTCCCTCACAGAGACTCTCTGCGCCATTCCCCGGTTCGCCATTAAATCTCTATCGTGCACTGCGGCGCCTAAACCCTTCGCCCCACATGTACTTTTTAGATCTAGGTGACTTTCATATTGTGGGTTCATCGCCAGAGGTGTTGGCGCGACTCGAGGATGGACAGGTTACAGTTAGGCCTATTGCGGGTACTAGGCGACGGGGTAAAACCGACGACGAAGATTTGGCGATGGAGCAAGAGATGCTTGCCGATCCCAAAGAAATTGCTGAACATTTGATGCTGATCGACTTGGGGCGCAATGATGTGGGACGCATCAGCAAAACAGGCTCGGTGAAAGTGACCGAGAAAATGGTTGTCGAGCGTTATTCCCATGTGATGCATATCACCTCGAATGTGGTGGGTGAAGTTTCCGGTGATATGGGTGCTATGGAAGTTCTTAAAGCCACCTTGCCCGCGGGTACATTGAGTGGCGCCCCCAAAATTCGCGCCATGGAAATTATTGATGAAGTAGAGCCGGTAAAGCGCGGCATCTACGGTGGTGCAGTGGGCTATATAGGTTGGAATGGCAATATGGATACCGCAATAGCGATTCGAACCGCCGTGGTTAAGGATGGTATGTTGCATGTACAGGCTGGCGCCGGCGTGGTCGCCGACTCCAAGCCAGAGCTAGAGTGGAAAGAAACAATGAATAAGGCGCGTGCGGTGATGCGTGCAGCGGCTATGGTATGCCCTGAGGTGGACGCATGATTTTAATGGTGGATAACTATGACTCGTTCACCTACAACGTGGTGCAGTATTTAGCTGAGTTAAATGCCGAAGTTCAGGTGCACAGAAATGATGAAATAACGATTGCCGATATTGAAAAAATGGCGCCTCAGAAAATAGTTATTTCCCCCGGTCCCTGTACCCCCAACGAGGCGGGTATTTCGGTCGAGGCGATTAAGCATTTTGCAGGTAAAATCCCCATCTTAGGTATCTGCTTAGGCCATCAGAGCATCGGTCAGGCGTTTGGTGGGCAAGTGGTGCGAGCTAAGCAGGTTATGCATGGCAAAACATCGATGATTTATCACCGAGATACAGGCGTGTTTAAGGCACTGTCCAATCCCTTTGAGGCCACCAGATATCACTCGTTAGTCATTGATCAGGATAGTTTGCCCGACTGTCTAGAAGTTACAGCTTGGACGCAAAACGAGGATGGCTGCCTGGATGAGATAATGGGTATTAGGCACAAAACACTAGCGGTTGAGGGAGTGCAGTTTCATCCAGAGTCCATACTCACTCAACATGGACATGATTTGCTGAATAATTTTCTTAAAGGTTAAGCTGTGGATATTAATCAAGCGTTAGATATTGTCGTCAATAAAAAGCATCTAAATTCAGAGTCTATGCGCGATGTGATGCGCCAGATTATGACAGGTCAGGCCACTCAGGCTCAGATAGGTGCCTTTTTGGTGGCCTTGCGAATGAAAGGCGAGACCATTGACGAAATTGCCGGAGCGGTTGAGGTGATGCGCGAACTGGCTACAGGTGTAGAAGTTTGTGGCGATCATTTGGTAGATATAGTGGGTACAGGCGGTGACGAATCCAACCTCTTCAATGTGTCTACGGCATCTACTTTTGTGGTGGCGGCCTCTGGCGGTCAGGTAGCTAAACACGGCAATCGGTCAGTTAGTAGCAGTAGTGGCGCGGCTGACCTGCTTGAAGCGGCAGGTGTTAATTTAAATCTCAAGCCACAGCAGGTTGCACTCTGTGTCAAAGAATTAGGTGTGGGCTTTATGTTTGCGCCGGCACATCACAGTGCCATGAAGCATGCCATAGGCCCGCGTCGTGAATTGGGTCTGCGCACCATCTTTAATATTCTTGGGCCTATGACCAACCCCGCTGGCGTAGATCGGCAGTTGATCGGCGTGTATGACCGATCTCTCTGTAGACCAATGGCAGAAGTTCTAGGGCGATTGGGAGCTAAGCATATTATGGTTGTGCATTCCGCAGATGGTCTGGATGAGATCAGTATTGCTGAACAGACCTATGTGGCGGAATTTAAGGATGGCACGATCAATGAATATACAATTAATCCTGAAGAATTTTTCGGTCAGCGCCGCAGTCTAGAGGGGTTATCTGTCTCCAATGCTGAACAATCCCTCGCCCTAATATTAGATGCATTGGGTAAACAGCAGGGCGACAACTCAGATAAGGCGGCAGATTTAATTGCTGTTAACGCAGGTGCTGCTCTTTATGTGGCTGGTTGTGCGGACAATTTAAAGCAGGGCGTGGTTATGGCTCAAGATGCCATAGAAGCCGGTTTAGCTAGGACAAAAATTACTGATTTCGTTGCTTTTACAGTGGCGCAAGCGGACGCTTAGGCGTTTTTAGGAAAACATCAAATGAACAAAGATACTCCCACTGTACTGAAAAAAATCCTCAGTAGAAAAGCGGAAGAGGTAGCCCAGCGAAAATTGAGCGTTGGTATAGATCAGCTTGAAAAAAGTATAGAGACTGCTTCTCCAGCGCGTGGTTTTACCAATGCGTTGAGGGCAAAAATAGCTGCCGACCAATCCGCGGTGATAGCAGAAATTAAAAAAGCCTCTCCAAGTAAAGGGGTGATCAGAGAGCATTTTGATCCAGTGGCTATAGCCAAAAGTTATGAACAGGGGGGTGCAGCCTGTTTATCGGTGTTAACCGATGTGGACTTTTTTCAAGGCGCGGATCAATACCTTAAAGATGCGCGTGCAGCCTGTTCTCTACCAGTGATTAGAAAAGATTTTATTATTGATGAATACCAGCTCTATGAGTCGCGAGCCATAGGTGCAGATTGTGTGCTGTTGATTGTCTCAGCGTTACAGACCGAACAGCTTAACGCCCTTCATGCTGTGGCGCTGAAGTTGGGTTTAGATGTTTTAATTGAAGTGCATGATCAAAGGGAACTTGAGCTGGCATTGGCGCTTGATAACCCGATGGTAGGTATCAACAACCGCAATTTGCATACTTTTGAAGTATCCCTAGAAAACACTTATCAGTTACTGGATATGATTCCGCAGGATCGTATTGTTATCACCGAAAGTGGCATTAACAGTGGGCAGGACGTGTTGGCAATGCGCAATAAAAATGTCCATAGTTTTTTGGTTGGCGAAGCATTTATGCGCAGTGAAGACCCTGGTCAATGTCTCAAAGAATTTTTTGGTTAGCTAGAATTATTGTATAACGCTTAGATGGTTAAGGCTTTTATTAAATACCACAATGGTTTTACCCCGTACGGAAATCAGCTGGTTAGCTTCCAGCTCTCTTAATACTCGCCCCACCATTTCTCTAGAGCAGCCGATTAATTTCGCTATATCCTGTCGAGTAATTCTAAGTTTTATTCCCTTATCAAGTGCTATCGCATCTGGCTCCTTGCATAAATGAAGCAGGGTGCGCGCTACGCAATCACTGACGTCAAGTAGTGCAAGATCACGCATCTTGGATGATGTGTTGCGTAGTCGCCTAGCCACTTGTTTACCTACAGCAAATAAGAATTCTGGGTGTTTGCGACTTAAGCTGTGAAACTTATGGTAGCTTATTTCTGCGAGCTCGCAGTTGGATTTGGCGCGAATACAGGCACTGCGCCGCTGTTCCCCAAACAAACCCATTTCGCCGATGAAATCACCGGGGTTGAGATAGGCAAGGGTAATTTCCTTGCCATCGCCATCTTCCATTACGGCCGCTACCGATCCGCTCATAATATAAAATAAGGTATCACTTTCATCGCCGGAATTTACAATGCCCGCCTTAGCGTTGTATTTGAATCTTCGACAGTGATCTAGAAAAACTTCAATGTTTTTTAAATGAGGACCTGACTGTATAATCGTCAAACTTTATCTCCTGATATCACAAGGCCCGAAATTCCATTTTCTCGTGCTTAAAATTGGATTAGGTTATTCTCCAATATTAGTAAAGATTATAGGCCCTTGCTGAATATCTTCTGATGATATTAGTGGGTAACTTCATGTATAGGTGTTTAAGGATAAAAAGATGAAAGCAGTCGTCAAATGGGTAGATGGTGTAATGTTTCTCGGTGAATCCGGTAGTGGTCACGCTGTGGCTATGGATGGTGCGCCAGAGCAGGGTGGTAGAAATATGGGTGTTAGACCCATGGAAATGTTGCTTATGGGGCTTGGGGGCTGTGCGTCATTTGATGTAATCACCATGTTAAAAAAGGGTCGCCAACAGGTTAGTGATTGTTGGGCAGAGGTAGATGCAGAGCGAGTTGATGCGGTGCCAGCTGTATTCAGTAAGATACATATCAAGTTTGTTGTTTCCGGCACTAATCTAAAAGAAGCGCAGGTGAAGCGCGCTGTTGAGCTCTCTGCAGATAAGTATTGTTCTGCATCTATAATGTTTAGAGCGGCTGGCGTAAGCGTTACACACAGTTATGAAATACAGGAATCCTAAAGCTTAACTTCGCTTTATAGTCGGGCAAAAAAAGGGAGCCTAAGGTAGGCTCCCGTAAAATTCTTTGGACAAATTACAAAGAGGGGTTTGGGGAAGAAAGGTGCCAAATGTTTGGCGATCTTTCTGAGGCGCGCACTCTAAGGTCGAGCAACCCATAAATCCAATGCATTTTTTGCATAATACTTATTACCTTTTGTTATGACCATGCCGTGGATAAAAAAAAGGACCCTAGGTAGGGCCCTTGAAAAAATCCTTTAGCAAGGATTAAAGGGGTAAGGTTTCAATTTTGAATTCGGTTAAGCGTGCATTCAAAAGATGATTACTTGGCTCTAAACAAACTATGTTTCGCTCAAACTAGACTGAAACAGCTAGTTAGAAACCTTAAAAAGCGAGCGAAACAGGCGGTTATTAATGTTTTCAGCAGAGCCATCGCTTTATGGGTGACACTTTAGTGCTTTTAATGGCATAATTCTAATGCATTCTTTGCATTAAGATTATGCGATTTGGTAATAACCGAGGCTAGAGCAGATGAATTTACAGCGACTTACTCGTCTAGATTTAAATCTACTGGTTTCTTTGCAAGCGCTCTTGGAAGAGAAAAGCGTTACTAGAGCAGCAAAGCGTCTATATATAACTCAGCCGGCTATGAGTCGTGTCTTGCAGCGTTTGCGAGATCAATTGGAAGATCCGCTGTTTACACGCACCGGCAATGAATTAGTGCCCACCCCTAGAGCTAGAGAACTACAGCTGCGGTTGCCACGGCTTTTAGATAATATTATTGAAATTGTCAGTGAGGGTGAATTTGATCCTGCCACCTATGTGGGTGAAATAACCATAGCGGTACCAGAATTTGTAGCCATATCATTAATTTCAGAGCTGACGCGGGTATTTACCGAGCAGGCTCCGGGATTGATTCTATCCATATACAGTGAAACCGATTCCGTAGAAGGTGAGTTAGGTGAGGGGGTTTTGGACTTTGCCATTGATATAGATCGTGGTATTAGTGAGGATATTAGCTCTAAACGCTTGGCGGTGTTTACCCCCTCAATATGGATGCGAGAGGGACATCCATTGGCCAATAAGCCGGAAGTTAGCCTGGATGATATTCTAGAATACCCTTTTGTTCAGTATTACCTACTTATTTCAAAGCGCGTAAGCGCACGCACCGATGCTCGTTTCGATCGAGCGTTGAGAGATTTGGGTCGCAAGCGTAAAAAGGCATTGGTTACCAACCAATTAATGACAGCGATGGAAACGGTTTGTGATACAGATTGTTTAATGGTGGCTGCAAAATATGGTCATACTATGGAGCGAGAGATGTATAGGATTGTGCGTAAGGCATATCCTGAAGAATTGCCTCATGTAGGGACAATCCCTTTAGTGTTGCTTCAGCATAACCGCAGTTCAAGTTCGCCTATCCATTCTTGGGTATCTGGTCAGATTGTAGATCTAATCAATGGCTGGCAGAGAGATCTTGATGCCGATCGCGAAAGGATCCTAAAGTCCGAAACCAGCCCTAGATAATTTAAACTTTATAGCTGCTTTTGGTCATTGCTGATGAAATTAGCGTCATCAACTGCTTAACTGGTTTGGGGAATTTGTGACCACCGGCCGCCAGTGCTGAGTCTGCATGTTGTCGTTCATCAACTAGCATTTGTTCAACTATGCTGCGGCTTTTGTTATCTTCAGTGGGAAGCTCTTTGAGATGTTTCTGTAGATGTTGGCATACTTGGTCTTCGGTGGCGGCTACAAAACCAAGGCTGAGCTTGTCGCTGATAAGGCCGGCGCCGGCGCCAAGAGCGAACGACATGGCATACCAAGCGGGGTTCAGTGCGCTAGTTTTTCCACCTAGTTCGGTTATGCGTTGTTCGCACCAAGCCAGATGGTCCACCTCTTCCTCGGCGGCTTCTTTCATCTGTTCACCCACCTCGGGCAACTTAGCGGTCAATGCTTGACCTTGATACAGTGCCTGAGCGCAGATTTCACCCGCGTGATTGACGCGCATTAAGCCGATGGCGTGTTGGCGATCTTGATCCGATAGCTCAGATTCCTCAACCTCAGCTGCAGGGGAAGCCCTATGGGCTTGCGGAGCATTGCCAAAAGCAGTTCGCAGACCCGTATCTAGTTGGTCTATCAGTTGATCCAATGGTGAGAGCTGTCGTTGTTTCATTGTGCTAATCATCTCAGATTTGTCGGTGATTTTTCAAGCGTTTAACCACAAGCACCGGCATATAAGTTATGGCGAAGAGGCCCATTGCCAGCAGTTCTGTTACCAAAATATACAGAGGCCAAGGTCCGAAGAAATCCAATATAGAGGCACCGGCGGGTTTTTCCATCAAATAAAAGTAATTGGCGTCCAATAAAAGGTTGATGGGCATAATCGCCAACGCGTAAATATTGAGCCACACAAAGGTTGTAAAAATGCCTCTGAATGTAGGGTAAAGTTGCAAATTAACCATATAATGGATCACTAGAAGTACTAGCCCCACATGAATAATCCAATATTTAAAAAAGCCATAAGTTGGAAAGCCAACATATAGGTCTGGGGTAATCACTGCCTGTAATGTTCCCGCCATTATCACGAAATAGGCGATTTCAAAAAGCTTGCGATTGGGATTCCAAAACAGCCAAGGTGCCAAAATTGCAAATAGGTTGCAGGGATACAGTGGCAGGTCTTCAGTTAAATCGAAACGACTAAAGCCAATATTTAAGGCGATATAAATCGCCATAGTTAGTATCAAAATCAGCGCTATAAAACGACCGATAATTAAATTTTGCTCTCGGCCTAGCCGACGCCCCACTAACAGCAGGGCAATCAATAAACTGAGGGATATCAACAATGTAATCAGATGTGTCTGACCAAAGGCATCAAAGGGTATATCATCTTTAAAAAACACCAAATCAGACATAATTGACTGCCTCAGTCATTGATGGCCTTATTTATTCTTCTCTCTATCAATAGCCCGCCAAGCAATATCATTGCGATAGAACATGCCATTCCAACTTATCTTGGCGGCTAGTTTATAGGCCTGTTGTTGGGCATCTGAGACATTGCTACCAAGTGCCGTTGCACAGAGTACTCTGCCACCATTGGTACAAATTTCACCCTCTACCTGTAGGGTGCCGGCATGAAACACCTTGTCGCTAACAGATGATGTGGTATCAGCTGTTATTGAAGGTAAACCAGAAATGGCATCACCTTTATGGTAACTATTTGGATAACCGCCAGCGGCCAATACCACACCTACCGAAGGTCGAGTGTCCCATAGGGTTTCTTGGCTATCCAGCTGCCCGTCCAGAGCGGATAGACAGTGTTCCACCAGATCAGATTGCATACGCAACATAATTGGCTGTGTTTCAGGATCGCCAAAGCGGCAATTGTACTCAATCACCTTCGGTGTGCCGTCGGCCATAATCATTAAGCCGGCATAGAGAAAGCCAGTGTAGCTATTACCCTCATCGGCCATGCCCTTAACGGTTGGGTCTATTACCTCATCCATAATGCGCTGGTAAATTACATCGTCTACCACAGGGGCAGGCGAGTAGGCACCCATGCCGCCCGTATTGGGTCCAGTATCGCCAACGCCAACCCGTTTATGATCCTGACTGGTCGCCATAGGTAGCACATTGACACCATCGGCCATCACAATAAAACTGGCTTCTTCACCATCCAGATATTCTTCGATAACCACGCGGTGGCCCGCCTCACCAAAAGCATTGCCCGCTAGCATATCGCGAACCGCAGCTTCCGCTTCCTCAAGATCCATAGCCACAATCACACCTTTACCGGCAGCTAGCCCATCGGCTTTAACCACAATAGGTGCTCCCACTTTTTGTAGATAGGCCAGCGCTAAATCTACATCGGTAAATGTCTCGTAAGCTGCCGTAGGAATTTGATGGCGCGCCAAGAAATCTTTAGTAAATGATTTAGAGCCCTCTAGCTGGGCGGCGCCAGAGGAAGGGCCGAAAATAGCAAGTTGGCGTTCATTGAAATAGTCCACTATGCCATCGACCAGCGGTTGCTCAGGGCCGACAATGGTCAGCCCTACATTGTTGGCTTTTGCAAAATCTGCCAGTGCACTAAAATCATCCACGCCTATAGCGACATTCTCTAGACCAGGTTCAATGGCAGTACCCGCATTTCCCGGTGCAACGAAAACAGTATCCGCTTGCGATGATTGTGATGCTTTCCACGCCAATGCGTGCTCGCGGCCCCCAGAGCCAATAACTAATATATTCATATAAAATTTTATTAAGACCTTTGCAGTGTTAGAGGTTGCGCCCAATTGGCAAATAAAATCTCTAGCTGTGCAAAGATTCCTTATTGTAAGATTGATTTAAAGCAACGGATTGTAGCAGAGTGGTGTAAGTTTGCGAAAAAAAATCCCCGATTAATCTAATTGCAAAACTACTTGCGAAACACATGGGAAGCAACCGAAATAGGGCGACAAAAATGGATAGCAAAACCCACAACAAATCACCTATTATTGTCTGGTTTCGCCAAGACTTGCGACTTGCGGATAATCCGACACTTTGGGAAGCCTGTCAGAACGGGCAGATTATACCTGTCTATATTCTCGACGATTTATCCGCCGGCACTTGGGCTATGGGTGGTGCCAGTCGTTGGTTTTTACACCATGCACTACAATCACTGAATAATGCCCTGTCAGACAGGCTTAATATCTTCAAAGGTGACCCTCTAGAATGCTTGAGCCATTTGGCAGAAGTAACGGGTGCCGAAACTGTATATTGGAGTCGTTGCTATGAGCCTTGGCGAACAGCGCGCGATATCCGTTTAAAAAGTGATTTACAAAATCTTGGCTTAAAGGCAATAAGCTTTAATGGCTCGCTACTTTGGGAGCCATGGGAAATTGTTAAAAAAGATGGCAGTCCCTACAGGGTATTTACGCCCTATTATCGTCGAGGATGCCTTTCCTATAAGTCGCCTCGCAAGCCCTTGCCATCGCCAGAAAATCTTTTAATAGCAGATAAAAGTGAATGCTCACTTACTCTTTGTAAATTGAATTTACTGCCGATTATCCCTTGGGATAGCAAAATGAGTGAAACTTGGCAAATTAGTGAACAGGCGGCGCAGAACAGCTTAGATAATTTTATAGCCGAAGGTATAGGCGACTACCAACAGGGCAGGAATTTCCCCAATAAGGGCAATGTATCCAGATTGTCCCCCTACTTACATTTTGGGCTAATTTCTCCCAATACCGCTTGGTACAGAGCGCAAAATGAAGGTTCAATGGTTGCCAGCCAAGACAATATCGCTGTTTTCTTAAGTGAGCTGGGGTGGCGAGAATTTTACTACTACCTGCTTTACCATTTTCCACAGCTACCCGAGCGAAACCTGCAGTCTAAGTTCGACCTATTTCCTTGGGCGCGAGACAATCGAGCAATGTTGACTGCATGGCAGAAAGGACTCACTGGCTATCCATTGATCGATGCCGGTATGCGTGAGCTTTATAGTACGGGCTATATGCACAATCGAGTGCGAATGGTTGTGGGTTCATTTTTGGTGAAAAACCTACTTATCCACTGGCGAGAAGGGGCTAAATGGTTCTGGGATTGCTTGGTGGATGCAGATTTGGCTAGTAATAGTGCCAGTTGGCAGTGGGTAGCTGGCTGTGGTGCTGATGCGGCGCCATTTTTTAGAATCTTTAATCCGCTTACCCAGAGTGAAAAATTTGACGCTCAGGGTGATTATATTCGTCAATATGTGCCCGAACTAGCGGAGCTTCCAGCGAAATATATTCATGCCCCTTGGCAGGCGCCCAGTGAAGTGCTGAGCGCTGCCAATCTGTCCCTAGGTGAGAATTACCCCATGCCCATAGTGGACTTAAAACAAACCCGAGAAACTGCCTTGGCTAAATTTAAGCAGATAAAAGCCTCAGATTAGTGGCGGAAATGGCGCATACCGGTAAATACCATCGCCATGCCGTGCTCATTGGCGGCGGCAATTACTTCCTCATCGCGCATTGAGCCACCGGGCTGAATAATGCAACTGATGCCCGCTTCACCGGCATTGTCTATACCATCTCGGAAAGGGAAAAAGGCATCGGAAGCCATCACCGCGCCTTTTACCTCAAGGCCGGCATGTTCTGCTTTAATTGCCGCGATACGCGCACTGTTAATGCGACTCATTTGGCCGGCGCCCACACCCACAGTTTGATTGTTTTTAGCGTAGACAATGGCATTTGATTTGACCATCTTGGCAACTTTCCAAGCAAATAGCATATCGGTCATCTCTTGCTCTGTGGGAACCCGTTGGCTTACCACTTTTAAATCATCACGGCTGATCATGCCATTGTCGCGATCCTGAATTAATAGGCCGCCATTAACGCGCTTATAGTCAAAATCTTGTGGGCGCTGATCAGTCCATTCTCCACATTCGAGAAGGCGCACATTTTTCTTGGCGCTGATCACAGCTTTAGCTTCATCGCTGACAGCGGGAGCGATAATCACCTCCACAAACTGTCGGTCGCAAATAGCGCTGGCAGTCTTTGCATCCAACTCGCGGTTAAAAGCGATAATACCGCCGAAAGCCGATTCTGGATCTGTAGCAAAGGCCAAATCATAGGCGGTTGCGATATCCACCGCTACCGCGACACCGCAGGGATTGGCATGTTTTACAATTACACAGGCGGGTTGCTCAAACTGCTTAACTGTTTCCAGAGCCGCATCCGTATCGGCAATATTATTGAAAGATAGCTCCTTGCCCTGTAGTTGAGTGGCAGTGGAGACACTGGCATCTGCTGGATTTTCCTCAGTGTAGAAAGCGGCTTTCTGGTGGGGGTTTTCCCCATAGCGCATATCCTGAGTTTTAATATATTGCACATTATAAGTATCGGAAAAGTTGCGCGTCTGATTTTCTGTATCGCGGCAGCCAAAGTGATTGGCGATCATGCCGTCATAGGCGGCAGTATGCTCAAAGGCTTTAACCATCAGTTGATAGCGAGTTTCATAACCCAGCTGTCCCTGATTATTTTGCATTTCTTCAGTTACCTTTGGGTAATCTCCGGCATTCACCACAATCGCCACATCGCGATGATTTTTAGCCGCTGAGCGCACCATAGTAGGGCCGCCAATATCAATGTTTTCAATGGCAGTAGGCAAATCGCAATTGGGGTCTGCAACCGTGGCGGCAAAGGGGTAGAGATTAACTACCACCATATCAATGGCTTTAATGCCATGTTCATCCATTACCTGTTCATCAGTGCCGCGACGACCCAAGATACCGCCGTGAACCTTGGGGTGTAAGGTTTTTACGCGCCCATCCATCATCTCGGGAAAACCGGTATATTCAGACACTTCGACCACCTGCACTCCCTCCTGTTTAAGCAGGCGATAGGTGCCTCCAGTGGATAGGATTTCTACACCCTGATTATTGAGTGCATGGGCAAATTCAACAATGCCGGTTTTGTCGGAAACGCTGATAAGTGCACGGGAGATTTTTCTTGGTTCGCTCATTTAATCCTCTGATTTTAAAGAAGGTTGTATTGTTTTAATTTCTTGCGCAAGGTGCCGCGGTTCAGCCCCAATAGCTCGGCGGCCTTGCTTTGATTTTGGCGGGTATACTTCATGGCCGCCTCAAGCAAAGGAGGCTCTACTTCAGCCATTGCGATGTTATAAAGATCTCTGGTTTCCTGACCGTCCAAATCTTCGAAATAGCGTTGCATTGCAGCTGCCACATGATCGCGCAATGATTGTTGCACTGGAGCTTGATAGGACTCCATTTCTAGATCGTTGACCACATCCGGATTATCTAGCTCTGAGGTCATGCAGCCTGCTCCTTAGGAAGACATTTAGAGAAAAATTGCTGTAACAGTTGTTGCTGATTTAATCGGCTATCCAGCTGATTAAATTGTTTGGTAAATGCCTTTCCATCGGGTAGCCATTGGCTATACCAGCCCATATGTTTTCGCGAAATGCGCACGCCACCCACCTCGCCGTAAAATTCATGCAAATCGCGTAGATGTCGCATCATGATAGTGCCAACTTCATTTAAGCTAGGGGCGGGTAGTAGTTCTCGGTGCTCGAGATAATGATTAATTTGATTAAATATCCATGGATTGCCCTGAGCGCCGCGACCAATCATCACCGCATTGGCACCGGTTTTTGTCAGTACCGTATCGGCTTGCTGTGGTGAGGTAATATCACCATTGGCAATTACCGGTATAGAAATCGCCTCTACCACATGCGCTATGCTGTCGTATTCCACCTCGCCTACAAAGCGGCAAGCCTTGGTGCGTCCATGGATCGCCAATGCTTGAATGCCTGAATCCTCGGCAATTTTGGCAATTTGTGTGGCATTGCGATTTTGGCGATCCCAGCCGGTGCGTATTTTTAAAGTTACCGGTACTTCGACTGCATCCACCACCGCACGCAAAATCCTTTCTACTAACTGCGGGTCTTTAAGCAGAGCAGATCCGGCAGCGCGTTTACAGACTTTCTTGGCGGGGCACCCCATATTGATATCGATAATCTCCGCGCCCTGTTGCACATTAAACTGTGCCGCCTCTGCCATCATTTGCGGATCATAGCCGGCAATTTGCACTGATCTGGGCGAGGACTCATTGCCAAACTGAATACGCAGGCGAGATTTGCGCGTCGACCAAGTGCTGGGATCGGCGGCGACCATCTCCGAAACTACCAGCCCTACACCCATTTCTCGACAGAGCTGACGAAAGGGCAGGTCGGTAACCCCAGCCATAGGTGCCAAAATGGTTTTGTTGTTTATTTGATAGGGGCCAATAGTAAACAAAAGAAAATCTGCGCCAGTGGATTAAAAACAAGTTTCCAACAAAGGGATGCAATCATACCCTTTGTGAGGTTGATTAAAAAGTGATCAACTTAAAAATTTTTGGTATTAGTCTGAGTGTTTTGAAGCGGCTAATTGTACCCAGTCGTCGACAACTGTGGCGGGTTTAAAGTCAAACTGGTCCAAATAGGCGGTGGTAACCTGATCAATTTGATGGCTCAGTATGCCGGATAGGCACAGCTGACCCTTGGCTAGAGTCAGCGCACTAATTTGTGCTGCTAGCTCAATCAGTGGCTTGGCCAGTATATTGGCGACCATAATATCCGCCTTAGCTTGCGTTGGGATCTGTTCTGGAAGCAATGTAACCAGTCGATTTTCTTCAATGCCATTGCGTTGGGCATTGTCGCGACTGGCCAGTAATGCCTGTGGGTCGTTATCTATGGCCCAGACTTTTTCAGCGCCCAGTAATAGAGCAGCTATACCTAAAATACCCGAGCCACAGCCAAAATCGACCACAGTTTTGCCCTGTAGCGATTGTTTTTCTAGCCAGTTTAAACAGAGCATCGTGGTGGGGTGGCTGCCGGTGCCAAAAGCCAGTCCCGGATCTAGGCGCAGATTGACAGCATCTGGTTGCGGTGCATTGATCCAGCTGGGGCAGATCCATAGTCTGCCTTCACTACAGGCAATGGGTTTAAAATGCTTTTTCCACTCCTGTAACCAGTCTTTCTCTTCAACTAATTCCCAGTTTGCCTGAAAAGAAAATGACAGTTGCAGGGCGATTTCCCCTTCAGTAACAGCAGTGTCTATGGAGGCGGGGAATAGAGCGGTGAGAATACAGTTATCCCAGAGTGGGGTTTCGCCAACCCCAGGTTCTAAAATCGGTTGGTCGGCGGCATCCTGCAATGTGACAGAGAGGGCGCCGGCGGCTAGCACAGCATCCTCTACGGCTTCACTTTGAGAGCGAAAGACTTCAATGTTTAGTTGAATCCACTGGCTTGAAGTCATAGTAAGCACTCACTTATTGCATGGATACTCGGTTCTAATATCTACTAGAGTCCGAGTTTTTTCTCCAGATAGTGGATATTGACGCCGCCTTTTTTAAATTCTTCATCACGCACCAAATCAGCATGTAAATCTATATTGGTTTTAATGCCATCGATCATCATTTCATCTAGCGCATTGCGCATTCGCGACAGGGCTGAATCTCTATCGCGGCCGTAGGTGATGATCTTGCCAATCATAGAGTCATAGTTGGGCGGTACGCTATAGCCATTGTAAATATGCGAATCCACTCTTACTCCATTGCCGCCGGGTGCGTGATAGGCCTTAATTTGGCCTGGTTGCGGCAAAAAGGTTTTAGGGTCTTCAGCATTGATTCGGCATTCAAAAGAATGGCCGCGGAAAACTATATCTTCCTGCTTGATGCTTAGCGGTTTGCCGCTGGCAATAGTCAACTGTTCTTTAATAATATCCACGCCGGTGATCATCTCTGAAACAGGGTGCTCAACCTGAACGCGGGTATTCATCTCGATAAAGTAGTAATGACCATCTTCATACAGAAATTCAAAGGTGCCGGCGCCGCGGTAATTCATTTGCACACAGGCATTAACGCAACTATCAAATACTGCCTGTCGCGCATCTTCAGGGATACCGGGGGCTGGCGCTTCTTCAATTACTTTCTGATGGCGACGCTGTAGTGAGCAATCGCGATCGCCCAAATGGATGGCGTTGCCCTGACCGTCGGATAGCACTTGAACTTCCACATGGCGCGGATTCTGTAGGAATTTTTCCATATATACCGTGCCGTCGCCAAACGCGGCAGCGGCTTCAGTTTTAGTAATGGCCACCGAATTAACCAGACTTTCCTCGTCTTTTACCACGCGCATACCGCGACCACCGCCACCAGCGGCGGCCTTGACGATCACTGGGTAGCCGATACGTTGTGCTGTGGCGCGCAACTCGTCGGGATCATCGGACAAGGGGCCATCGGATCCAGGTACTGTGGGTACGCCGGCTTCCTTCATCGATTGAATGGCGGCTACTTTGTCACCCATAGTGCGGATAGTGTCGGCTTTGGGGCCGATAAAAGTAAAGCCACTATTTTCTACCTGCTCGGCAAAATCGGCATTTTCCGCCAAAAAGCCATAGCCGGGATGCACGGCTTGAGCGCCGGTAATTTCCATAGCGCTGATAATTGCCGGAACGTTTAGGTAACTCTGTGGGGATGGGTTGGGCCCAATACAGACCGCCTGATCGGCAAGCTTGACATGTTTTAGTGCCGCATCAATTTTTGAATGCACGGCGACGGTTTGAATGCCGAGCTCTTTACAGGCGCGGAGTATTCTGAGGGCAATTTCACCACGGTTGGCGATAAGCACTTTATCCAGCATATTGCAGTTCCTGACAGCGATTAAACAATGGTAACTATAGGTTGATCAAACTCAACGGATTCGCCGTCTTCAATCAAGATGGCACCGATGGTTCCAGCCTTGTCGGCTTCAATCTGATTCATCATTTTCATAGCTTCAATAATGCACAGAACATCGCCGGCGGCCACTTTTTGACCCACGCTTACAAAAGGTGGAGAGCCGGGAGCAGGTGCACTGTAAAAAGTGCCTACCATCGGCGATTTGACCACATGCCCGCTCAACTCTTCAGCTGCTGGGGCAGATGCTTCGGCGGGCGCTACCGCTGGTGCTGCTACAGGTGCTGGCGCAGCTGCAATAGGTGCGGGCATTGGGCTGGCGGCATAGGTTACCGCTGTGCCCCCGCGGCTGATGCGCACAGACTCATCGCCCTCATTGATTTCTAGTTCATTGATATTTGATTGTTCTAGTAATTCAATCAGTTTTTTAACTTTACGAATATCCATCCTGCGCTCTCAATAGTTAGCAATTAATGATTAAGTTTGTTTAGCACCGCTTGCAGAGCAAGTGCGTAGCTATGGGAACCGAAACCGCAAACTACACCTTCGGCAATATCTGAAAAATAGGAATGGCGACGAAATTCCTCTCTGGCATGCACATTGGAGAGGTGCACTTCAATAAAAGGTATAGCCACGCCTAAAAGGGCATCGCGAAGCGCCACACTGGTGTGGGTAAAGGCTCCGGGATTAAATATAATATGGTTTACCGTCTGCTGTTTGGCATCGTGGATGCGCTGAATAAGATCGTGCTCTGCATTGCTTTGAAAGCACAGAGCCGTATGTCCGGCAGCGGTGGCAGTGTCACAGAGGTGCTGATTGATTTGCTCAAGGGTTTCCAAGCCGTATTTTTCAGGCTCGCGCGACCCCAGCAAATTTAAATTAGGACCATTTAGTATAAGTATATTTGACATAAGTCCAGTAGCTACCCCAGCAAAAGATGCGCCTAGTCTGCACTAAAAATTATAGGCTGTCTACGATTTCATAAGGAAAATAGAATTTAGGCGAAAATAGACGCAAAATTCTGTATTTTCATGTATTTTGACTGTTTTTAATCGACAGGATTTCACAATTAATGGCAGTTTACAGTCATTTAGGGGCAATATCTTGCAAAATAAGGTACAAATTAGGGTAAAAGTGGTTAAAATCTTTAAAAGTGCAGGTAAAATAGACTAATTTGACGACATTGAGCGCCTTTTTGTTTTGTCCGCTACTTATGTAAGTGAGCACTTGCTTTATATTATGTTCGGGACGTTTGTTAGTTATTGCATCTAAAATCCAATAAAATTAATGAAAGTGTGGCTAAAATCGGCGAAAAATACATAAGTCTACTTTGCTCGATTTAGGGCGTCGATTAATATTGATTCCCTAAGCAGCTGCGGAAGAACCTCAGCCGATCCCGACCCTCTGGGGTAAACCAAATAAAGTGGCACGCCATTGCGCTGATATTGGTTTAGCAGTTGGGTAATTTGCGGATCATTATGGGTCCAATCGCCTTTTAAATAGGCAATGCCATGGTCTTCCATTGCCTGATAGAAACCATCCGTCATAGCCACTTTCTCATTAACCAAACAGGTAATACACCAATCGGCAGTTACATTGATAAATACCGGTTGCCCAGTATTGCGCAACTCTGCCAAACGTTGTGGTGAATAGGCTTGCCAGCTTTCATCTGTTTTATTTAAGCCGAGTTGAGGTGAGATCAGGGCGCCGATCAACAATGCTATGGCGAGCGCCTTATAGAGTTTAGTAACTGTGTTGGTGGCTTGATTCGTCGCCAGTTTCCATAGCCAGATAGCCATAACGATCATTAGCAACCCAATGCAAATAGTGATCACTACGTCTATACCAGTCTGACGTCCGGCAACCCATAGTAACCAAATAGCGGTTAGGTACATAGGAAACGCCAAAAACTGCTTTAGGTTGTCCATCCATGGCCCTGGTTTTGGCAGTTTGTTGTTTAACTGCGGTAGCCATGTCAGCGCCAAAAAAGGTAGCGCCATACCCAGACCTAAAAAAGCAAATACCAATAGCGCCACGGCATTGGGTTGACCAATGGCATAGCCCAGTGCCGGCCCCATAAAGGGAGCGGTGCAAGGGCTGGCTACGGTAGTGGCTAAAACACCGGTCATAAAGGACGAGCTGAGGTTATTTGTTGGTTGTGAAGATTGCCCCAGAGACATTAATCCTGCGCCTAGGTTGAGATAACCAGACAGTGAAAGTCCGATAAGGGTAAATAGATAGATCAGGCTGATAACAAAGCCTGGCGATTGAAGCTGAAAACCCCAGCCAATGGCTTCACCGGCGCTTCGCAATGACAGCATGAGCGAGGCGATCAACAAAAAGCTCGACACTACGCCCAATGTATAGGCGAGACCATGTAATTGCTTTTCAGTTGCGGATTGATGACTGCGGGTAAAACTTAGAACCTTTATAGAGAGTATGGGAAACACGCAGGGCATTAAGTTGAGAATAAGACCACCAGTTACGGCAAGTATTAAAATCAACCACAGCGGTGTCGATATATTACTCTTGGGTTGTAGAGCCGTTACTTTGGTTGGTGCTATGGCGGTAATCGTTACAGTGCCGTTGTCTACGCTAAGCCATTGCTTGTGGGGTGGGTAGCAGAGACCCGCTTCGGCGCAACCCTGAGATTCCATCTGCAGTTTAAAGGTTTGACTGTTACTAGAAAACGGAACCACAACCCTAGTTTGGTGGTAATAAACCTCTACATCAGCCTCAAAAAACTCATCCCATTTGCTAACGCCAGTTGCAAATTCTGCTGCCCCTAATTGTAGCTCTTCTTGTACAGGTTGAAATTTAAAACCGCGTTGATAGAGATAGTACCCCTCGGCAATCGTCCAATCGAAAATCAATTGCTTATCTTCAATCTTGGCGGTTACTTGAAAGGCTTTCTGTACAGGTAAAAATTGTGTTTTGCCCTGAGTAATTGAGCCTGAGTTAGTTGTTGCTGAACTGGCATTAGTCAGTTCGGACGCCTTGGAAAAAGGGTCGGCAAACACAGCGGATCCCAATAATCCGAGCAATAAAACACAGGTTTTCAGCACTTTTCTCATAGTCGGTGTAAAATCTCTAGGTATGTCTATAAATAATACTAGTGCTACTTTAACATTTTTGTTTCTTGAAAGTGATAAACTAGTTAGCAATCCATTGGTTTTTGGTTCTGTTTGAGGTTGTCCATGAAAAAACTGCTTATTAGTTTCGCTGTTATTGCCATAGGTCTTTGGTTGTTCTTGTCTGAGTCGCAAAAAACTGCGGATCAGTTATATGCAGATAACCCCCATGTCAGAGCTGTAGCGCCAGGGCAAGATAGAACGGCTGGTTTTTTTACCCTGATAAATCCCACAGATAACGCCTGTAAACTAATCAGTGCCACAGCAGATATTGCAGATCGGGTTGAATTTCACAGTCATCAGCATATGGACAATATGGTGATGATGCGCCCAGTAGATAGTATCCATGTGCCCGCCGCATCGGATGTTGCTCTGCAACCTGGCGGATTGCACCTGATGTTATTTGGCGTGCAACCATCTGCCGCTAAAAATACGCAAATCACTATAGAGACGGATCAATGTGGAACCCTGTCTTTTTCTGCGCCAATTATGGCTATGGGTGCCGCACATAAGGAGGCGATGCATCACTGATGAATTGGCTGTCAATGCACAATCTCAGTCGTTTGAAGCGCTTTTTTAGAGGTGCCGATACGGGGCAAGATGGTCATGGGCAAACCTTTGGCTCTAAATCAGTGGTATTTTCAGTATTAGGTGTATTTATTGCACTGCTGTTATTGGGTTGGTATTGGAGTTGTGAGCCCAAGCAGTTTGCCGTGGCCGATATCTATAAAAATGATGTGCCGGTGGTAACCGGCACCACCACCACAGCAACTCTGATTGAGGTGGTGGATACTTTGCTAAATAAGCCGGGGGGCTATTTGGCTAACGATATGTTGCCGCCGGGAATTTGGCTGGATAATCTGCCCAACTGGGAATTTGGCGTGTTGGTGCAGGTCAGGGACCTCAGCAAGGCAATGCGTGAGGCTTATAGTCGCTCGCAATCCCAGTCTATTGAAAACGCCGATCTGGCACTTGCCGAACCGCGCTTTAATGTAGACCACAAAAGTTGGGCTGTACCTTGGCCGGAAAGTGAGTACGGCGATGGCAGAGATTACCTCAACGCCTATTTACAAGGATTGATTGGCAATGTCGAGGATGGCGGTATGGGCAATGCGCAATTCTATGCCCGTGCCGACAATCTTCGTTATTGGTTGGGTACAGTGGAGAAGAGGTTGGGTAGTCTTTCCCACAGGCTATCGGCCAGTGTCGGGCAACGGCGTATCAATACAGATCTATCCGGCGATATTGCCGCCACCCAATCCAGAGCGGCTCCCTCAGAGTTAATCGTTAAAACCAGTTGGTACAAAATTGACGATATTTTTTACGAGGCTCGTGGCACCTGCTGGGCTCTATTGCATTTTTTAAGGGCGGTTGAGGTCGATTTTGCCGAGGTATTGGCAAGGAAAAATGCGCTGGTTAGCGTACAGCAGATTATTCGCGAGTTGGAGATGACCCAGCAGCCGATGCGCAGCCCAATTATTGCCAACGGCAAGGGGTTTGGTTTGATTGCCAATCACTCATTGGTAATGGCATCCTATATCAGTCGTGCCAATGCAGCGATTATTGATCTGCGCGAGTTGCTGTCTAAGGGGTAACCCAAGAGATTACCACGGGTCTACAATTCTAATTAACTAGCGATTATGCCTAACAATCCCGTCTTGAGTGGCTAAAAATAGAATATCAGCCGGCTTTATAGCAAACAGACCATTGGTAACCACGCCAGTAATTTGATTAATTTTTTGCTCCAGCTCACAGGCGGATGCGATGGGGTGCAAATGGTGAACATCGAGAATAATATTACCATTATCAGTGATCACGCCCTCTCTCCAAACCGGATCGCCACCCAATTTAACCAGCTCGCGTGCCACATAGCTGCGCGCCATAGGAATCACTTCTACAGGCAATGGAAAAGCGCCCAGTGCATCCACCCATTTGCTCTCGTCGGCTATGCAGACAAATTCTTTGGAGGCTGCGGTAACAATTTTTTCCCGAGTCAGTGCGGCACCGCCACCTTTTATAAGTTCTAGCTGTGGATTGGTTTCATCGGCACCATCTATATAAATAGTTATTTCTGACACCTGATTGAGGTCATATACTTGAATGCCGTGGGAGCGCAGGCGTTCAGCTGAGCCCTCAGAGCTGGCTACAGTGCCATCAAAGAGATGTTTGTAGTCGGCAATTTGATCTATAAAGCAGTTGGCGGTGGAGCCTGTGCCTATGCCTACAATACTGTCGTTTTTAATTTTAGTCAGACAGTAATCCACAGCCGCACTAGCCACGGCTTGTTTTAATTGATTTTGATCCACCAGCAACCTCATTAAGCTAATAATTCTGTGCTTTTTATATTACCATGACGCTTTGGTTAAATCATATTGGAAATGCCATGCCGCAAAATTATGTGCAAAAAATTTTAGACGCCCAGATTTATGACTTGGCG
>Ga0207964_1000060_pt1 | contig 41717 bp, 31 predicted proteins | sample Knorr_S23_td_250_FD_185608 | JGI IMG/M metagenome (GOLD analysis project Ga0207964, IMG submission 185608) | Marine microbial communities from Southern Atlantic Ocean transect - Knorr_S23_td_250_ad_251m_LV_A (SPAdes) (version 2) | ecosystem: Environmental > Aquatic > Marine > Oceanic | place...
TTGGCAGCTTTCCCAGGGTCCACATTTAAAAGCTTCACACCTTTGACGCTTCGGATGGCATCGGCAATTTGTTCGATAACACTCGAGTCGCGCCCCTCGGAAAAGTTGGGCACACATTCAATCAGTTTTTTCATGAATAGATTGGCTTATCCTGCTAAGATAAGAATCGATAGGGGCTTCTGAAACTTTAGTTGTCTTTTTAGCGTGTTTACTTTTGCGTTGCGCCCTCGATGATTTTGAAAAAATTCGCTCTTTCCCGTTCTTCGTTGAAACAACCCCCGTATTCAATGGTGGTAGTGAAACTGCTTTTATCTTTAATACCCCTTGACGATACACATAAGTGTTTTGCGCAAATCATTACAATGACATCTTCAGTTTCCAGAGCATCTTGTAATTCTTTGAGAATTTGAAGGGAAAGCCTTTCCTGAACCTGAGGTAGGTGTGAGAAATAATCGACCAGTCGGTTGATTTTTGACAGTCCAATCACTTTATTGTTAGGGATGTAAGCAATGTGGGCATGTCCAGTAATAGGAAGGAAGTGGTGTTCGCAAGAAGAATCGATGGTGATGTTGTGCTCCACCAGCATTTTCTTGTAATTGTACTTGTTTTCAAAAACGGAGACTTTCGGCTTGTTTTTTGGGTTTAAACCATAGAAAAGCTCTTTTACATACATCTTGGCAAAACGATAGGGGGTGTCAGACAAGCTGTCGTCAGACAAGTCCAATCCGAGTTCCTCCATAATCGCAGCAAAGTGATGCTGTATGTTTTTGATTTTATCATCGTCTGATTTTTCAAAGGCATTGGGAAGCATAGGCGTCTCAACGTTTGAAGAGATGTGATCATCTCCAATAAGTTCAATTTGGTTTTTATCCATCGGGAGTACAGCATTTATTAGATTTGCACTGACAGTATTTTAGATTGTATAAGTGTAGGGTAGCGAGAGAAATGGCAGCGACATAGGTTAGCGTCTCTGTCGCATAAAACAGCTTAACTTTTTCATTCATGATGAGGCCAAAGAGCAAAGTCCAACTCACCCAAAGTAAGGGTTTCATGAATTTTTTACTTGTCGTTTGTTTGGATCTGTATACCGAGACAAAGGCGATGAACAGGAATAAATAGTCGATGCTTTTCCACCAAGTTGGGGCTGTATCACAGGCACCTAGTGAACATGAATGGGCAATAAATATAAGCGGAGTGACCAGGCAGTGAACCACACAAAGTGAGCTGGCAATGGCGCCTATGCTGTCGGGTTTTTGTAAAACTATTTTCATTTTTGGCTACAGTAATGCAACAATGTTGCAAATATAACCATTTCGTTGATTGTCGCAATCTAGATTTGAGGAAAATGAAGTTAAAAATACTTGGGTTAAATCTTACAGTCAGAAGCTAGTTACCATAGTTAAGAATATTGTTGCTATTTTTTGTGTTCGCTTTTATTTTGAGAGGTATAAAGCAAGATGTTCACGTCTGTTATTGTATAATTACTTTTGTCTTGGTTCCATATGTAGGATTTAAAGTATAAATCATCATCTATACCTTCTACTTTGTCAAATGGAATATGTGCTTGTGTAATATCATTTTCATTGACTTTAAGATTTCCCCAAATGATTAAACTGTCTTTTGAATTTTTAACTTCATAAACAATTGAAGGTTTTCCTTTTTTTAAAGTAGTTGCATTCAAACTAATGTCGAATACAAAAGCCTCGTTAGGGAGTTTAATGTTATCAGTTAAATCCACGAATTCTGATGATATTATAGTACTTACAGCATTTCTGTTAGAATATATATTATATAGGTTAAGTTCCTTGCAGTAAAGTTCATTTGATATGATTTTATCTTCACGAGTTACATAGAGATTAGTATTGTTAAATACATTTAAATTTTCTTTAATAACTGATTTTATCGAATCATTTTCAGTTTCTTCAATGTTAAGCATAGAGTCAACAATGTATAATTTGTCATCAGCGAGATAATAATTGTCATGTAAATAGTCGATGACTTCTCGATTACCATTCATAAAAGCAATGTTTTTAGGATGCTTTTGATCTTTATTAATTAACCCTTCTCCAAGTGATGTGCTCACACTTGGAATGTTTGATAAATAACTCTCGAGAAATGATAACATGGTTTCTGAAATATCCAAATGACTGACTGAGTTTAAAAATGAACTACTTTTTTTTAATTTATCGGAGAATATCAACAACGGGACATGAAATCTTTTGAGGGAATTTTCAATTGGAAGTTCGGTTATTGGGTGATCTCCGGTGATTATAAAAATGGTGTTTTTGTAATCCTCTCTTTTTCTATAAGTATTGAAGAATTCTTTTATGGCATCATCAACGAATAACACTGAGGTTAAATACTCAGAGTATGTCTTGTGAAAATCTTTATATGGTTCCTTTGAGATTTGATCTAATTTTTTTTCGTAATAAGATTTATTCTTTATCACAAATGGAGAATGACTAGTTCCGGTAAAATAAATGTCAAGTCTTGGGTTTTGATTTATACTGTCGATTACCTTGAGTGATTGATTGAATAAATCCTTGTCGTTGTAACCCCAAAAGAAATTGTTATTACCCACTATTATTTTATCATACTCCTCATTAAACTTGCTATTGTCAAACAATAAATTGATGTTGTTATGTTTGAAAAATCTATCCTTTTGATGAAACCAAGCTCCTTGTCCATAAAAGAATGATGTGAAGTAGTCATTTGAGTTTAGCACTGAAACCAAAGATAAATGTCGAGGAATTCTTTCTTGAAGAGTAAACCCTATGTCGCCGTATGGAAGCCCACCCAATATACTAGGAACTGCGGCAAAAGAACGCTCTCCCACCGTAAAGCAATTTCCCCAATAAAGGCTTTTGTCTTTTAGTTGGTTAAGATAGGGCATCAATAAAGATCCTTTGTATTCATGAATGAAATCGTCATTCAAGCCTTCAATAATCATGACCACTATATTAGGGTTGTGGCTAAATTCCTTAAAATACTTACCTAGCTCATTTTGACGAAAAGCTTCATGAATCAGTGGAAAATCATCACTTATAAATTTTTTTTCAGGAAACAAGTTCTTGAATTCCTGAGTTTTATCGAATGAGTATTCATCTTGCTTTGAAAGATGTTTTATTGATTCTGTTATGAAATATAGAGGCTTATTAAGTGATAATTTATTAAATTCTTGCGGATAAGTTGAGTTAATAAGTAATGTTATCGGCAAAGAGATTATTACAAATGAAAATAGAAGTTTTATAAAATTTTGACTCATCCTAATTTTCTGAATACAGAAAATTAACAAACCCAATAATGTTAATACAAGTATTGAGATGATTGCATTTTTGATAATATTTTCGGAGTAAGTACTGACGGTAAATAATATTTCCCGAATAGAGTATTGGAAGAGAAAAGTGTCAAGAGGTAAAAGTTGGTATAAAAAATATTTAATTATGATGAGGTAAATCAGGGAGCAAAGGAATAGAAAACATAGTTTCATTATTCTAGCCCCCTTTATTTTAAATTTTGATAAGAGTATTCTAAAAGTAATGTAGGGTAAGATGAAAAATACAGCATGAAGGATATCATTCAATAAGCCAAATAATTCATGAGAAAGGATTGAAAAACTATAACCATGATTATATATAATTGAAGTTGTTTCAAAGGCTCTAAAAAGAATGATAAATGAGTATATTATTAATATATCTCTTGCATATTTCTCTTTTATTATTTTGTACATCTATAAGTCATCTTGTGTGTTAATTTCAGACTGTGAACGTTGATGATTTGTTAATTGGTCACATAAGTCATTTACAATAGTACAAAACATTACATAATTACTTAAGAGTACTTTAGGTACTGCTAATGTTTAGAAACAACTCCCTGCCTTGTCTTGATGGAATGGAATTGTGGGCGGTTTCCATGCTAACATTTGTGAAATGTGGTGAGAAGAGCTTTTGGTACTCGCTTTTTTTGCCTCCAAAAGGAGGTCGATGGCTGAAGAGCTTGTCGTTAAAGAGCAAGCCGACGAGTTTGCCCTTTTTAGTCAATAGTTTTTTCATGTGCTTTACGTAGTCAGGTCTCAGTTTTGGCTCTAAGGCACAGAAAAAGGTTTGCTCAATAATGAGGTCGTATTCATCCGTGTGTTCGAAAAAGTCACCGCAGATGAGGTGTTCTTTAGGAAATTCGGGATTTCTTTTTTGAAAGTCGTCTATGGCTTTTTGAGCCCAGTCGATAAGCACTACGTTTTTAAACCCTTGTTGGAATAAATATTCCGCCTCGTAGGCATTTCCACAGCCCGGAATGAGGATGCGGATTCCTTTGTTGTTCAGTTGGTCGAAATAGGTTTTCAGGGGGGGCGAGATGTGTCCTATGTCCCAACCCATATCTTGGTCGAGGTAACGTTGATTCCAGAGATCTTTATTAAGGTCCATTAGTGTTTGAGGGCTTGGTAAAGGATTTCTACGGGATGCAGGGCTTCTCGTTGTGTTCCGTCTTTGATTTGATGTCGGCAGCTCGTCCCTGCAGCGGCAATGAGGGTATCTTTGGCTTCTTTTCGGATGGTGGGAAACAAGACCAGCTCGCCCATTTTCATCGAGATTTCATAGTGTTCTTTTTCGTAGCCAAATGAACCTGCCATACCACAGCATCCTGAGGGGATGAGCTGTACCTTGTAGTTTTTTGGCAGACCCAACATGATTTTAGAAGGCGTCAGGGAAGACAGTGCTTTTTGGTGGCAGTGTCCGTGCAGTCGGATGTACTGTTCTTTTTCCGTAAAGGCATCGGAGCTGATGTTTCCGGCTTCAATTTCTCTCGCTAAAAACTCTTCTAGGGTAAGTGTGTGTGTCGCCAAGTGTTGCGCACTTTTAGGGTCTTCCGCCAAGTCGATGTATTCATCGCGTAAGGTCAAGATGGCTGAGGGTTCTATGCCTATGATAGGCTGTTTTTCGGAAACGAGCTCCGATAAAAGTTGGGTGTTTTTTTCAGCCAATGCCTTGGCTTGGTCTAAGAAGCCTTTGGAGATGAAAGCTCTACCACTTTCCAGATGCTCGGGAATCTGAACTTCGTAACCCAAGGCATTTAATAGTTTGATGCTTGTAATGCCAAGGTGTGTGTCGTTGTAATTGGTAAATTCATCGTTGAAGAGGTAGATTTTTCCCTTGGAGAAAGGTCCTTTTTGCTCGTGGCTTTTGAACCATTTGCTCAGCGTATTCTTTTGCAATAGGGGCAGTTCTCTTTCTTTGGCAATCCCAGCTATTTTTTTTACAATACCCGAGCTGATGGAGTTTTTCATCAGGGCATTGTAGGCCCGAGGAGCCAAAGCTCCCAGTTGGTTGGCCTTGCCGATATTAGCGAATAATTTATCTTTTAGGGATGCTCCTTTTTCTTTGAGCAGCTGGTAGCTGTATTCGGCTTTGAGTTTTGCCATGTCTACGTTGGAAGGGCATTCCGATTTGCAGCCTTTACATGAATTACAGAGCTCCATGACCTCGGCGATTTCGGGGTTAAGGAATGGGTTTTCCTGATTCGAATCGCTGAGGACTTCCCGGAATATGTTGGCACGAGCTCGTGTGCTGTGTTTTTCTTCACGGGTGGCCTGGTAACTCGGACACATGGTCCCTGCCGAAAGTTCTGTTTTTCGGCAATCCCCCGATCCGTTACACTTTTCTGCGGCCCGAAGCATGCCTTGGTCTTTGCTGAAGTTAAAGGCCGTGTTGAATTCTGGCGTATGGTAGTCGGGCATGTATCTCAATGATTCATTCATTGACGGTGTATCCACAATTTTACCCGGATTGAAGATGCCTTTGGGGTCCCAGGTGTTTTTGAGGTTTTTGCAGTGCTGGTAGTTCTTTTCACCAATCATAAAGGAAAGGAATTCCCCTCGCAGACGCCCGTCGCCGTGTTCTCCACTTAAAGAGCCTTTGTATTGTTTCACAAGGTGAGATATGTCAGTGGCTATGGTCTTGTATAGGCGATTGCCTTCCTCTGTTTTTAAATTTAGAATGGGGCGCAGGTGCAACTCTCCCGTTGCTGCATGGGCGTAGTGTACGCAGTAGAGATTTCTTTTTGCTAAGATGTTGTTAAACTCTTGGATGAAGGATGGCAGGTCGTTTACGTCTACTGCTGTGTCTTCAATAACCGCTACGGGTTTGGCATCTCCAGGGATGTTAGAAAGCAGTCCTAATCCAGCTTTTCGCAGGTTCCATACTTTTTCGATGTCGGCACCTTTTACTACGGGGAAGTGCTGCCCCAGATTTAATTGTTTAAAATGCGTCAGGCAGTTGCTGATGGCATCGTCTAATTTGGCTTCATTTTCCTCTAAAAACTCAACCACCAAAATGGCTTTTGGCTCGCCTTGAACGAAGAAGCGGTTTTGTTGTTGCTCTCTATTTTCTTTCGTGCACTCTAGGATGTAGTGATCGATCAGTTCGCATGCCGTGGGCTTGAATTTAAGAGCTTCTAAATTGCCTTTAAGCGATTCGTTGATGGAATTGAAATGCATGCAAACGACTGCCTGATGTTTCGAGGGAGCAGGAACGAGTTTTACCTTCAACTCGGTGGTAAAAGCGAGGGTTCCTTCGGATCCTGCCAAGAGTTTGCAAAAGTTGAACTGTTCTTCGGAGTCGGTGAAAGGATTTGTATTAGCCAATAGGTCAAGTGCGTAGCCTGTGTTTCTTCTTGGAATGTTCTTTTTTGGGAATTCGTTCTCGATTTCGATGCGATTTCCTGGGTCCGAGAACAGTTCTTTTGCCTGTCTGTAAATTTGTGTTTCGAGTTCCGAAACGGTACCGATGCCTTTTGCTTTGGCTTCAAATTCCTCTGAGTTTAACGCTTTGAATTCGGTTTCGTTTCCGTCGGCGAGGATGACTTTCATCGAAATCAAGTGCTCACGCGTAGAGCCGTAGATGAGTGATCGGGCTCCACAAGCATTATTTCCGACCATTCCCCCCAGCATACATCGGTTGGAGGTAGAGGTTTCGGGACCGAAAAAGAGTCCGTAGGGTTTGAGGTGAAGATTTAATTCATCGCGAATGACTCCGGGCTGCACCAGCGCATAAGAATCTTCTTCGTTAACTTCAATAATCTCACAAAACTCTTTAGAGATATCTACCACAATTCCAGATCCTACTACTTGTCCGGCAAGAGAGGTTCCTGCAGCCCTTGGAATGATGGATACCGATTCGTTGTGTGCAAATCGAATCAATTTAACGAGGTCTTGTTTGCTTTTAGGAAGGGCAACTGCTAGGGGCATTTCCCGATAGGAGGAAGCATCCGTAGCGTAAATTTTACGTACGGTATCGTCGAAATACAAGTTTCCCTGAATTTGTTCTGCCAAGACTTTGAGTTTGCGCTTCATCATGTCTCAAAAATACAAGTTATAATGCGAATTTTCGTTTGAAAATTCATTTTAAAACCCCTCTGGCATAAACCGGATTTTTAAGGTCTTTTTTTGATTTTCAAAAAGTAGAAATTTTCTACCGAAGATTGCTTTTGTATGAATAACAATTGTATTTTTGCTGTTCTTGTTATTAAAATCACAACAGAGGTTATGGAAAAATATGATGTAGCCATTATAGGTTCGGGTCCAGGGGGCTATGTTGCCGCCATTCGTTGCGCACAGTTAGGTATGAAAACTGCTTTGATCGAAAAGTACAATACTTTAGGAGGTACTTGCTTAAACGTAGGTTGTATTCCTTCGAAGGCTTTATTGGATTCTTCAGAACATTTTCATAATGCAAAACACAGTTTTGCAGATCACGGAATTGAGATCGATGCACCAAAGATCAATGTTTCTCAATTAATGAAGCGTAAAAGCGAAGTTATTGAGCAAACTTGTGGTGGGATTGACTTTTTAATGAAGAAGAACAAGATCGATGTGATCCAAGGTTGGGCTTCGTTTGCAGATGCGACACATATCAATATCGCAAAAGAGGATGGCGAAGTGAAGATCGAAGCTGCAAAAACGATTATTGCAACCGGATCAAAGCCCTCTACACTTCCTTTTATTACCCTAGATAAAGAAAGAGTTATTACGTCTACAGAGGCTTTAAGTTTAACCGAAGTACCTAAGCGAATGATCGTTATTGGTGGTGGTGTTATTGGTTTGGAATTAGGTTCTGTTTACGGAAGATTAGGTTCGGAAGTAACTGTGGTAGAATATGCTGATTCATTAATTCCTACCATGGATAAAGCTTTGGGTAAGGAATTGCGTAAAGTATTAAAGAAAGACTTAAACTTTGACATCCACGTAAATTGCGGAGTAACTTCTGTAGCGCGTAAGGGTGATGAAGTTGTTGTAAAAGCAACGAATAAGAAGGGTGAGGAAGAGGTGTTTACTGCGGATTACTGTTTGGTTTCTGTAGGTCGTCGTCCATTTACCGATAAGCTTGGTTTAGAAAATGCAGGCGTAAAAGTTGACGATAGAGGTCGTATTGATGTAAATGCGCATTTACAAACTTCTGTTGGGAATATTTATGCCATCGGAGATGTGGTGCGTGGAGCTATGTTGGCGCATAAAGCTGAAGAGGAAGGTGTTTTTGCTGCCGAACATATGGCCGGTGAAAAACCTCATATGGATCACAACTTAATTCCGGGAGTGGTTTACACTTGGCCGGAAGTTGCTGCTGTTGGTAAAACGGAAGCACAGTTAAAAGCTGAAGGAACAAAATACAAAGCCGGTTCATTTCCATTTAAAGCGAGTGGTAGAGCCAGAGCTTCCAACGATACCGATGGTTTTGTAAAAGTATTGGCGGATGCAAATACAGATGAAATTTTAGGCGTACACATGATCGGACCTCGTGCTGCCGATATGATCGCTGAAGCTGTGGTTGCCATGGAGTACAGAGCTTCTGCTGAAGATATTGCCCGTATTTGTCATGCACACCCGACCTTTACGGAGGCCTTTAAAGAGGCTGCTTTAGACGCTACAGATAAGAGAGCTTTACACATTTAATTCAAGCCGAATTGCTTGATGCATACAAGCCTCCTCCCACTTTAGTGAGAGGAGGCTTTTTTTATAGGATTGCTATGCGATATTAGAGCTTACCGCTTTAAATTTTACCTAACTTTGGCAAATGCAATTACAGACACATATTCCAAGTGAGCAAAACACAAATTTAAAGTATGTGCTTTTGGACTTTTTTAAAAAGGAGTCCAATCTGCTTCTACTGGATGGAAATACTTCTAATGGCGATGCTTTTGAATGGGTAATTGCTGCGGGCTCTGTGGATGAAATAAGTGTTGGAGAGCAGGATGCTTTTGAGGCCTTACAAGCTTTTCATGAAAAGCATAAGGATTGGATTTTTGGTAGTTTGAGTTACGATTTAAAAAACGGACTCGAAAATTTGAATTCTGAAAATCAGGATGAAATACAAGCTCCCGCTTTGCATTTTTTTCTACCAAAATATTTGTTCTTGTACAAAGGTGAACATCTTCTGGTGTATCGAAACGAACATCAAAAAGAATTCCCATTAGAGATTCTTTCTGAGGCATACAATTCGTCAATCATAGGTTTTAACAGTGCTGTTAAGGCGAAAGTTTCCAAGAGCAACTACATCGATAAAGTAAATCAGATAAAAGAACATATTCAGCGTGGCGATATTTATGAGATGAATTATTGTCAGGAGTTTTATGCTGAGAATACTGATTTGGATGCTCTGAATGTTTTTAAAAGTTTAAACGAGCTTTCTAAAGCACCCTTTTCCTGTTATTTCAAGTTGGGAGCTATTCACTTAATTTCGGCGAGTCCGGAGCGCTTCATAAAAAAAGAGGGGAGACGAGTTATTTCTCAACCGATCAAAGGAACTCGAAGAAGAGGTTTAAGTTTCGAGGAAGATGAACAGCTTAAGGAGGAGCTTTTGGAGAATCCAAAAGAACGTTCAGAAAATGTGATGATTGTCGATTTGGTGCGAAATGATTTGTCGCGTATTGCTGAAAAAGAGTCTGTAAAAGTGGATGAGCTTTTTGGTATTTATACTTTCGATCAGGTACATCACATGATATCGACCATAAGTTGTGAGTTGAGCGAAAAAACGAAAATGAAAGATGTTTTCCAGGCTACCTTCCCAATGGGATCAATGACGGGTGCTCCAAAGATAAGAGCCATGAAGCTGATTGAGAAATATGAAGAGACCAAAAGAGGTTTGTATTCTGGAGCGGTAGGTTATATAACACCCGAAGGCGATTTCGATTTTAACGTAGTTATTCGAAGTATACAATACAATGCATTAAATAAGTATCTTTCCTTTATGGTTGGAGGTGCCATTACCATGGGTAGTGATGCCGAAATGGAATACGAAGAATGTTTAGTGAAAGCCAAAGCTCTTTTTGAGGTTTTGGAAGGTGAATATGCAGAAAAGGTTTCTTAAATATTGCGAAAGCATAGGTTTAAATCCCGATGTTAAAGTACTTGTTGCGGTAAGTGCTGGTCTGGATTCTATGGCCTTATTGCATTTGTTCCGGTTGTCCGGTTTTTCGGTTCAGGTGGCGCATTGTAATTTTAACCTCCGCGGCGAAGAATCGGATGGAGATGAAGTCTTTGTAAAAGAAATTTGTGCCAAGCACGATATTTCCATTCATACCAAGCATTTTGACACGGAAGACTATGCAAATTCAAATTCTATATCCATTCAAATGGCCGCCAGAGAATTGCGATATACTTGGTTTGAAGAGTTGCGATCAGCTTTTGATTTAGATTATACAGCTACGGCACATCATCAGGATGATCAGATTGAAACGCTTTTAATTAACCTGTCTCGAGGTACCGGTTTAAAGGGTATGCGTGGTATCTTGCCTCAGCAGGGTACCTTGATTCGTCCGCTCTTATTTACCGACAGACCGGCTTTAGAAACTTGGATGCATCATCATGATTTTATTTTTCGAGAAGACAGCAGTAACGCTTCAGTTAAATATGCTCGAAATAAACTTCGTCATCAAGTAATTCCAACACTCAAAGAACTCAATCCGTCGCTTTCAAAAACCTATCAAGAAAATGCGGAGCGTTTCGGTAGTGCCTCGGAAAACTTAGCCTTTTTTTATGAGAAACAGCGCGCTGTTTTGATTTTGAAAAAAGAGGGGGCGCATCATATTGTTTTGTCTGAGCTTTTAAAACATCCATCTCCTATGGATGTGTTGTTTTATTTCATTGACCCCTTTGGTTTTAACGATTGGGATGCGATTGAAAACCTAATCCATGCGGAGTCTGGAAAAGTTGTTTCCAGTACAACGCACGAGTTACTCAAGGATAGAGATGTATTTGTGTTGAGGGAAAAACAAAAGGAGGTACAGCAGTCCTTTCACATTACAGAAGATCAGAAGCATTTGAGTGATCCCATATCTGTTGGTTTCTCAGTGCAAGAAGCAAAAGGTTTTAATCCGAATAGAGGACCGGGATGTGCAGTCTTAGATTTTGATAAAATCCAATTTCCTTTGGTGTTGCGAAGGTGGCAAAAAGGAGATGTTTTTAAGCCCTTGGGTATGCAGGGTAAGAAAAAAGTGAGTGATTTTTTTATCGACCAAAAGATGAGTCTTTTTGAGAAAGAAAATGTGTGGTTATTGTGTTCTTCTGGTGAGATTGTATGGATTGTAGGGCACCGAATAGATGAGCGTTTTAAACTTGTAGAAACTACTCAAAAAGTTTACCTTGTCCAGCTAAATGGAGCGTAACATGGACGGAACCATAGCTTTTCATGAAAAGCAGTACTTGGGCTACAGTAAATATTCTAATTTGAGGCGGATTATTTTAGCCTTATTTTTCTTTGTATCCTATTATTTTTCTGAGCCCAGTCATCGCTCTGCTGATGTATTGTTTTACATGGGTATTGCAACCTTATTGTTGTCCGCTTTATTGATATACGTACTTCATTTAGAAACGACATTGCAAAACGGATGTCTGATATTTGTAGGCTTATGGACCGCCCGAAAAGTGAAAATTGATTTGTCGAGCATTCAGTCTGTTGAACAGATTAATTATTCCAGATACTACGTGCGTCGTCCGGTATATAATTTGCACCGCAAGGGAAGAGTTCATTTTTATACCAGAGGTAAGGATGCTCTTTTGTTGACGGATAAAGATGGTTTAGAATACATTGTTGGAACACAAAAGCCTGAAGAGTTTTTTGAGGCCGTAAAAATAGAATTGGAAAAAGAATTACGATGAGAAATAGTTTGACCCTTTTAATTGCATTATTCTCTACATTTTCTGTGTTTGCCCAGATACAAGATCCTGTTAAATGGAGTTTTGAAGTTGTAGCCCTAGAAGAGAATGAAGTTGACCTTGTTATCACAGCTTCTATAGAAGAGGGTTGGCATATGTACGCCCAAGACGTTGAGGGAGGCCCTATACCTACATCCTTTACATTTTTTGAGCAGCAGAAAATTGAATTGAAAGGTGCTGTGGTAGCTCAACGTGAAGCTCATGAGGAATACGATCCGAACTTTGAAACCGTTTTAAAGTTTTTTGATGATGAAGTTGATTTTAGACAACGCATCAAATTGTTGTCTGAAGATACAGTTACATTAAAGGGCGAGCTGGGATTTATGGTGTGTAACGATGTGATGTGTTTGCCACCCGAATGGGTCGATATAGAGGTTCAGTTACCTCCTGGTGAGCAAATTAGTCTAGCTGATAAAGCAAAGGAGAAAGGGGTTTGGAGTATCTTTTTAATCGCTTTCTTAAGTGGGTTTATAGCCCTCTTAACCCCCTGTGTTTTTCCGATGATTCCGATGACGGTAAGCTTTTTCACCAAGCAGAGTAAGAATAAAGCTGCAGGGATTCGCAATGCCATGATTTATGGGTTATCCATCATCTTAATTTATTTGATTTTAGGGGTTGCTGTTTCTGCTATTTTTGGAGCCGATACCCTAAACAGTATGGCGACCAATGTTTACTTTAACATTGCCTTCTTTTTATTGCTGATTATTTTTGCCGCTTCATTTCTTGGCGCATTTGAAATTAGAATGCCAAATTCTTGGATTAATAAAGCCGATTCAGCTTCTGATAAAGGCGGACTGATTGGAATTTTCTTTATGGCATTCACCTTAGCTTTGGTGTCTTTTTCATGTACGGGACCTATTGTGGGGACTTTGCTTGTAGAGGCAGCTTCTGGAGGTTCTTATGTGGGCCCAATAGCGGGGATGTTTGGTTTTTCTTTAGCCATTGCATTGCCATTCACGTTATTTGCAGCCTTTCCGGGTTGGTTGAATTCCTTGCCAAAATCCGGAGGTTGGTTAAATTCAGTAAAAGTTGTTTTGGGCTTCTTGGAATTGGCACTGGCTTTTAAATTCTTGTCGAATGCGGATTTGGTAATGCAAGCACACTTGTTGGAGCGAGAAGTATTCATAGCCATTTGGATTATTATTTTTGGTTTACTAACCCTGTATTTGTTGGGTAAATTGAAATTCTCTCACGATAGTGACTTGCCGTATATTTCAGTGTCACGCTTGTTTTTTGCTGTACTTACCGGGGCCTTTACGATTTATATGATCCCAGGCTTGTGGGGCGCTCCTTTAAAGCTCATCAATGCCTTTCCGCCGCCAATGCATTATAGTGAATCACCCTATGGTGTAGGAAATACTAAAGCCGCAGTTTCCTATGAGGCACATGCGGAAGAAGAAGGGCAACATTTGGGACCACAGGGTATAATGGTTTTTCATGATTACCAAGTGGGTTTAGAGCATGCCCGCAGAGTAAATAAGCCTGTTTTATTAGATTTTACGGGATGGGCATGTGTGAACTGTCGTAAAATGGAAGAACAAGTTTGGTCGGATGCAGAGGTGAAACAGATTTTATCGGAAGAGCTTGTACTGATATCTCTATATGTTGATGAGCGCACTAAATTACCTGCATCAGAGCAATACGAAACAACGATTGCGGGGAAAGTGAAAAAGGTGAGAACCGTGGGTGATAAATGGACGGTGATGCAAGCCGAACGCTACAAGATCAATTCTCAGCCGTATTATTTAATTTTAGATCACGAGGAAACCCCTCTAACCGAAGCAGCAAATTACCAAGACCATGGAAGTGTTGATGTTTTTAAAGATTGGTTGCAGCGTGGTTTATCAGCTTTCAGAAACTAAATTTCGGTTTTGGAGTATTTAATTATTAATCAATCATCTCATTTGGAATGAACAGTATTCGTAAAGAATTTTTGGAAGCTCAGGAGGTTTTATCTTCCTTCATTGCTAATGATAAAAACATAGAAGCCATTGAATCCGCGGGTGCTTTAATCGTAAATTCCTTTAAGAATAGAGGTAAGTTAATCACTTGTGGTAACGGTGGGTCCATGTGTGATGCCATGCATTTTGCAGAAGAACTTTCTGGACGTTACAGATCTGATAGACCTGCTTTGCCAGCAGTTTCTATTTCCGACCCTTCTCATATTTCATGCGTTCTTAATGATTACGGTGCCGATGCAATCTTTTCTCGTTACGTTGAAGGTGTGGGTTTTGAAGGAGATGTGCTTGTAGCTATCAGTACAAGTGGGAACTCAGCTAATGTTATTCAAGCTGCAAAAACAGCACGTGATAAGGGGATGAAAGTCATCGCCCTAACGGGTAAAACAGGTGGGGAATTGGCAGCATATGCCGATATTGAAATTCGTGCTCCTCACAGTGCATATGCCGATCGAGTTCAGGAAATCCACATCAAAGTGATTCACTCTTTGATTCATTACATAGAGCAAAACTACTTTACTGAAGCCTAAGCTTCTACTTCGTAGACTTCAAAATCCAAATGTTGTGTGCTTTTGATGAGAAAAATTTTCTCTAAAAGCTTACAGATGGTTTTTGCTGATTTTTCCGACCCACTTTCCAAGGGGAGGAAGTAGTAGGCAAGTTCCTCATTGATGTCTCGAGCCGGAGTCGACTCGAATTTGAAATGGGAATGCGTAAATCGATCTAATGCATCTTTGTCTTCATTTACATCGAAACATACGGCTAGAACAATTCCAAAGGCTCCATTTTCGGCCCTACATTCTTCAGCCATATTTCTGTTGATGATTTGAAGAAGCTCCTCATCTTTATGGAGAATAGAAATGACAAAAGATTCGTTTTCTTTTCGAAATCCTGCCATGGCAATGTCAAGTACTTCTATGAGTTGTGAGGGTATATTCATGAGGCGTGAAATAATGAGATGAGTTTATTAGCCGCAATAAAAGGGCTTATTTTACCGAGTTTGACTTGCTTTTCAAGTCGAATCAATTCTTTTTTCACCTTTTCATTTTCGTAAAAAGACTTACTCAGTTGTTCTTGAATACTTTCGTTTAGCCAAAATTGGGCTTGATTGTTTCTTTTTTCTTGAAACGTTCCTTTATGGGTGCAATGATTTATATAGGATGTGATGATTTCCCAGACTTTAGTAATTCCTTGATTCTCTATTGCAGAGCAGTGTAGCACTTTAGGAATCCAATCGTTGCTTTTGGGAGGGAAGAGGTGAATGGCTCTTTTGTAATCGCTGGCAGCAATTTCACTTTGATTTAGGTTGTTTCCATCGGCCTTCGTAATGGCTATGGTATCGGCCATTTCCATAATTCCTCTTTTGATGCCTTGTAGTTCATCTCCTGCACCAGAAAGCATTAATAAAAGGAAGAAATCTACCATTGAATGTACGGTAGTTTCAGATTGTCCAACACCCACGGTTTCTATAATGATGACTTCATAGCCCCAAGCCTCGCAAAGTAATATGCTTTCACGCGTTTTACGTGCAACTCCTCCTAGTGAGCCTGATGTAGGGGATGGGCGTATGAAAGCAAGTGGGTCTTTGCTCAGTTCCTCCATACGCGTTTTGTCGCCTAAAATACTTCCTCGGCCTTCTTCACTACTGGGGTCAATGGCCAAAACGGCTACTTTTTTACCTAAAGAGGTTATGTGTTTTCCGAAACTTTCTATGAATGTGCTTTTTCCAACGCCAGGCACACCTGTAATTCCTATGCGAATGGATTTTCCAGTTTTGGGCATGAATTGCTCTAAAAGTTGTTGTGCAAACTCTTGATGTTCGGCTTTGCTACTTTCTACCAATGTTATGGCTTTACCTAACATGCTAATGTCTCCATCAGCAAGTCCTTGACTGTATTCGTCAAGGCTAAACTCCTTTTTCTTGAGCGTTTTTTTAGGCTTTATCATTCACAAACATATTTTCTATGGACAGACTGAATAATTCTTTCAAGCTCATCCCCAAACATTGGGCTTGTTGAGGGATTATGCTTTCTTCCGATAAGCCCGGAATGGTGTTTATTTCTATCAAATAGGGTTGGTCGTTTTCAATGATGTAATCCATTCGGACCATACCTTTTAAATTTAGTGTACGATAAATGGTTTTACTGATCGATTGAACTTGATTGCGATTTTCATCACTAATTCTTGCCGGTGTAATTTCTTGTGCTTTTCCTTCGTACTTGGCTTCGTAGTCAAAAAAGTCATTTTCTGAGGCTATTTCTGTGAGTGGAAGAGCAATAAGTTCGCCCTCTTTTTCAATAACTCCAGAGGTTACTTCTGTACCATTAATAAAAGCTTCGATAATGACTTGGTCATCGTGTATAAAAGCCTCTTTGATGGCATCTTCCCATTGTGTTTTTTTAGAAACTTTAGAAACTCCAAAGCTTGAACCTGCTCGGTTTGGTTTTACAAAGCAAGGAAGCCCAATTTCCTTTTCAATCTTCTCAATATCGTAATCTGCTCCCTTGTTGATGATGATTGCCTGTGCACTGGGAATTTGGAATTGTTTTAAAAGTGCATTGCACATAGCTTTATTAAAGGTGATCGCAGACTCAAAACTCCCGCAGCAATTGTAAGGGATGTTCAACAAGTCAAAATAACCTTGTAGAACTCCGTCTTCACCAGGAGTGCCATGAATAGCCATAAACACACCGTCAAAAGATTTTTTTTCTCCTTTTACTGAAAATGAAAAGTCGTTTTTGTCGATGGTATAAGTTTTCCCATCCTGGTAGACGTGCCAATCGGCTCCTTCTATATGGACAAGGTAAGGAGTGAATTTATGAGTGTCGACATGCTGGTAAACAACATTTGCACTTTTTAAGGAAATGGCTATTTCTGAGGAATCTCCTCCTCTGAGTATGGCTATATTTTTCTTCATCTAAAGAAAGCTAATACGGTATTTTCAATTTTCTCTTTCAACCTCTAAATCACTAATGTACCTAAAAGTCTAGGAAACTCATACGTTTGTTGAGTTTTAAATCTTGAAGTATGCTTGATTTTACATTGATACTCAAATTGTAACTCTGGTGGTAGCCAAACGGAATCCAATTGAATCTCAACTCCCAGCAGTGCAAGTCTCTGTAAAAGTCCAGTGATGTGTATGAGATTTCTTGCGTATCGAAATCATAACCGGATCGAAATCCAATTTTCCATTTTTCAGTCAAACGAACGTTTCCTCTTACATTGAACGTTTGACGAATGGACTTTTCTAGCATCGGTTTCCTATAGCTGTATTTGTAATCCATGCTGATGTCCCATGGAATGTTGAAGTCTACATAATCATCCGCATAATCTTGAATCATATTCCATTGTTCTTCAGGAATGTTTTGTGAGACTTTTGATGTTGTTGTCTGATACGAACTTTTAAAACTCCAATTTACTGAGAAATTGAAATTAGTTAATCGACCTAATGAGGGTTTATCCTTCCATACGTACTTATGAATTTGATTTCCATTTTCGTTCATCTGATATGGATTCAGGGAGCCACTAAATTTTATGTTAAGTTTTGGAATCAATTCAGACCTTCCTGAAAAGCTTATGTTGGAGAGGTTAAATGAATCTACGGCTAGGTTGTAATTCCCTCTAAAGCTCAAGCTTTTAAATAGGGCAATTTTCTTGTATTCAGTGATGCTATCGTTCTTCGATTTAATCTTCATTTCTAAATTGTTGTCGACACTTACACTGATGTTTCCAGATTTTCCCATGGGAGCACTGTTGTAGATGTTCTCATTGTAATACGAGTACATTTGTTCATTTCCAAGCGAGTCTATCACGGTTCGATCGTAATACCCCCATTTCTCATCACTAAAATCGGGTCTGTAGTTGAAAGATATACTTGGGCTGATGACGTGCCTAATGGCTTTTATTCTTTTCGATTTTATAGGATAGAGTCCATAAACTTTAGTGTTTAACCGAATACTTGTATTGAAGTCTCTAACCGCATACACTCCCCCAACTGTATCTTTGTGTAATATGTTTTGATCCTCGTTCCAGGATTTTTCTATTCGATCGAAATACCATCGTTCGGTGTAATTTGCCCCAGGACTCAGGTTGAAGTGCTTAAAAACTTTAAAAGAACTGCTAATAGGTACTCGGTGCTTTATACCGTATCTCATGTTCTTTAGTGTCTGAGATGTAAACAATAAGCTGTCAATCGTTTCAATTTGATTTTTTGCCTGTACGTTGTAGCTCATACTAATTTTTTCGTACCATCTTTGTTTTCCCGAAAGTTGTTTCCGTTTGAAAGGGTGTATTCGATTCACATTGAATCCTAAATCGGGTAGACTCAGACTGATTGAATTATTCAAAGTGTTTTGACTGTGTCTGAGGTTTGCAGAAAGGTTGAATGGTTTGTCAATCCAAGAGTAGCTGTATGAGACATTGGAGCTTAAGGTGTTTTTTAAATAGTCGTTACCTCGATAGGCGTTCATCCGATTGAAGCTACTAGAACCTGCATTAACTTTTGCGCTAAATCGTCTGTTTGGATGTGCTTTGGGGTCTTGTGTGTGCGTCCAATTGATGAAGAAATCTCTTTGGTCTTGGAAGTTTGATAGTCCTTTTTCCCCCAATAGGTTTTTGGAGTAACTGATGCTAAAGTTTCCTTTGTATGCATAGCGTTTTTTGTAAACGCTTTGACTTTTCAATTTCCAAGATCCTCGGGTGTAAATATCTCCCCTCAAGGCCAAATCTACATGGTCGTTTATGGAAAAATACCATCCTCCATTTCTGAAATAGTACCCTCGATTGGTTGAGTTTCCATAGGAGGGCATGAGAAAGCCTGAACTTTTTTCATTTTCCATTGGGAAAAAACCAAAAGGGACAAACAAGGGGGTTGGAATGTCGGCAATGACGAGGTTAGCAGGTCCAGTAACAATCTTATTGTTTGGAATGATTTTGAGCTTTTTCGCACGGATGTAAAAATGTGGATCCTCATCCGAACAAGTCGTGTATTTACTTTCTTCGATGAACATCGAATTGTCTGCTTGTTTTTTGAGATGGTCACCATGGATATATCCCTCGCCATCTTGTGTCCGCATTCCTTTTATCTTCCCTTTTTTACTTTTAAAATTGTAGAGAATGCTCTCACAGTAATAAGTTTTCCCTTTTTCTTTGAAGATGGGTTCTCCAAAAATATGACCTGTGCTGTCGGTTTGTCCAATGGCGAATACGGTATTATTTTCCCAGTTGAGGACGATATGTTCGGCTTGAAGCTCTATGTCTTCATAGTTTACTTGTGCCTTGTGGTAGAGTCGGACTTTTTTCCCCTGAAGGTCCACAACGCTTGAGTCTTCGGCGAAATAGGTGATGTCAGAGGTCAGGAAGCTTGATTTTGTGGAAGTTGTGTCCTCTAATGTCTGCTGAGCGGAGGTCTCTGAAAACGCAAGAATCCATAGGATTAAAGCTAAAAAGAGAGTATGTTTAGACTTTGCTGACAAAAGTGAATTTTCTTTTTATTTTTGTTTTGGCTAATTAAGCAAAACTAACTAAAAAAAGCCATCTGTAGTGAAACGAATTGTAGCGATATTTCTTGTACTCTATTCTTTACCCGTTTGGTCGTATTTATTTTCTTCAGATTACAGCACAGCAGTCAATAAAGTTATTATTGATGCGGGGCATGGTGGAAAAGACCCAGGAAATTTAGGTACGGGAAGATATGCTTCTCAGGAGAAAGATATTACGCTTGATGTAGCAATGAAATTAGGGGGGTATATTCAAGAAAATATGCCAGACGTAGAGGTGATTTATACTCGAGATAAGGATGATTTTCCACAATTGTATGAACGCACTGCTTTGGCGAATAGAGAAAAAGCCGATCTCTTTATTTCCATACATTGTGATGCTTTTACAGATTCACGTGCTCATGGCTGTTCTTCTTTTGTAGTAGGAATGAATCATGGGAAGCAGTCTCGTGTAGCTATCAAAGAGAATCCGGTTATCGTTACAGAAGAGGATAAGTTGAATTACGGCAATTTTGATATTCACAGTCCTGAATATCAGATTGAGGTTTCCTTGTATCAGAAGATGTATGAGAAAAATAGTCTCCTACTTGCCGATAAAATTCAAACTCAGTTTAGAGAACGGGTGAATCGAAGAGATCGAGGAGTTAAGCGTGAACCTTTGTATGTAACCAGTCGAGTTGCAATGCCCTCTGTACTCGTAGAATTAGGTTTTTTAACCAATCCGATAGAAGAAGACTTTTTGAATACAGCTCAAGGGAAATCGTATATGGCTTCGGCCATTTATAGAGCATTCAAAGAATACAAGAGTGAACAAGAAGGAGTTATTAAAGATGTGAAACAGGTTCGTGAAGTTATATCAGGGGAGGTGCCTTTAATCGATAAGAAAACAGAAGGAGCTACCTACTTGACGGTTCAAGTTTTTACGTCTTCAAATAAATTGGATACGGAATCCCTAAAAGACTTAGACGGTACTTTTTACATCCTTGAAGGGGGTGTGTATAAATATTTTAGTGGACGTTACCGTCATATCGATGAAGTTAAGTTACATCAAAAAGAGCTTATGAATCAAGGTCTTAAAGATTGTTTTGTGGTTGGAATTCATAATAATGTGAAGGTCCGCGTCTCTGAGGTAATAGAACTCCTTAAATAATTTGTATTTTTGATTAGATAGTATTTATAGATGAGGTATAGCAAAGAACTAGTAATAGGCTTAACGACTGTGGCAACAATAATTTGTTTCACATGGGGTTATAATTTTTTGAAAGGCAAAAATGTCTTTAAAGCCAAACGTGATTATTACGCTTTTTATGATCATGTTCACGGTTTAGAGGTTGGGCAGCCTGTGACCATCAGTGGATACAAGATTGGTCAGGTAACCGAAATTACGTTCGATGCATCGTATGGAGGCTCTTTACTGGTTGGGTTTCACATTTCAAAACCCCTTGATATCAGTAGCGATACGAAGGTGAAGATTTATGATATGGATATTATGGGAGCTAAGGGGCTTCAATTAGAGCCTGGGACTTCTTCTGAATTGGCGGTTTCTGGAGATACACTTCAAGGCGACATTCAAATTTCCTTAACAGAACAAGTAACCAAACAGTTTGTGCCTATTAAAGATGGTACAGAACGACTGATTAATGTTTTAGATTCTACGCTGAGATCCATTACCCTTCTCACTCAGAAAGCAAGTGATTTGATTGAAGTGAATCACAACAGTATTTCGAGTGCTGCAGTGCATATAGATACTTTATCACAAACGTTAAGTGCGCAACGTGAAGATTTTGAAATCATACTCAACAATTTTAGAACATTTAGTTCTGATTTAGCAGAATCAGATGTTTCATCAGCAATTTCTCAGATTGATGAGACGATGAATAGTCTAGATATTGTACTCACCGATATCAATTCAGGGCAAGGCAGTTTAGGAAAACTAATTAAGGATGGAAAGTTGTATACGGATATGAGTGCGTCAATGTCTCAATTGGAACGCTTGTTAGAAGATTTACGTGAACATCCGAAGCGTTACATTCACTTTTCACTTTTCGGTCGTAAAGAAAGTGCAGTGCCCTCTGATACATTAAATTAATACGAGCTTATGGGAATATCGAATCTCATTTTTGCCCTCTCCCTAATTTTGGCCATCTTCTTTTTTCGAAGAAATGTCCTCAAAATCAAGCGGAATATATTTTTGGGGCGAGATGTGAATCGATCAGACCAAGCCTCATCTCGATGGAAGACGATGATTCGAGTTGCTCTAGGGCAGTCGAAGATGATGGTTAAACCTATAGCCGGTTTTCTACATGTTATCGTTTATGTCGGATTTGTCATTATCAATATTGAAGTACTAGAAATTATCTTAGACGGCCTCTTTGGTACCCATCGCGTTTTTTCATTCATGGGCGGGTTCTATGATTTTTTAATAGCCTCTTTTGAAATCCTAGCCCTACTTGTTCTTGTGGCTTGTATTCTCTTTTTTATTCGTAGAAATGGGCTTCAATTGAAGCGTTTTGTGATGAAAGAGGTCGAGGGCTGGCCAAAAACAGATGCCAATCTCATTTTGATTTTTGAGGTCTTATTGATGGGGGCCTTTCTGTTGATGCAAGGTGCTGATTTGACTTTGCAGAAATTAGGTACAGCGCATTACATTGAGGCAGGTTCCTATCCGGTGAGTTCTTTTTTACTTTTTGTATTTGAAGGAATGAGTGAATCTACAGTATACTTTTTTGAGCGATTTTTCTGGTGGTTTCATATTTTGGGGATTTTAGCTTTTTTAAACTATTTACCTTACTCAAAACATTTGCACATTGTATTGGCATTCCCCAACACGTATTATTCCAATTTAAAGCCCAAAGGTGCCTTTTCTAATATGGATTCTGTAACGCAAGAGGTGAAACTCATGATGGATCCTGATGCAGATCCCTACGCGGCCTCTGATACTGATACATCCGATGATACACAAAGTTTCGGGGCAAAAGATGTTACTGATTTAAATTGGGTTCAGTTGATGAATGCATACTCATGTACCGAATGCGGACGATGTACCTCAGAATGTCCTGCCAATCAAACGGGGAAAATCCTTTCTCCGAGGAAAATCATGATGGATACTCGTGATCGCCTTGAAGCCTATGGAGCCAGTTTGGATGGAATTAAAACCGAGGGTGATGACCAAACCTTATTAGATGGTTACATCACTCGTGAGGAGTTGTGGGCTTGTACAACTTGCAATGCATGTACAGATGCTTGTCCGATTAATATTGATCCTCTTTCGATTATTTTAGACATGAGGAGGTATATGGTGATGGAGGAATCTGCCGCGCCTAATGAATTGAATATGATGTTTACGAATGTTGAGAATAATGGTGCTCCATGGCAATTTCCAGCTGCGGATCGTTTAAAATGGAAAGATGAAATCTGATATGGAAGATGCTAAAAAGATACAGGTTCCTACCATGGCTGAGATGATGGCTAAAGGAGAACAACCAGATGTTTTGTTTTGGGTGGGCTGTGCAGGAAGTTTTGACGAAAGAGCAAAAAAAATTACGAAAGCATTCGTCAAAATTTTAAGTCACTTAAATTATAAGTTCGCGGTTCTTGGAACGGAAGAGTCTTGTAGTGGAGATCCAGCCAAAAGAGCTGGGAATGAGTTTTTATATCAAATGCAGGCCATGGCAAATATTGAGCTAATGAATGCCTATGAGGTAAAACGAATCGTAACTACCTGTCCGCATTGTTTCAATACCCTTAAAAATGAATATCCAGATTTGGGTGGACATTATGAAGTGGTTCATCACACACAACTCCTTCAGGCTTTAGTAGACGAAGGTCGTTTGAAGATTGAAGGCGGTGTGTACAAAGGAAAAAAAATCACCTTTCATGACCCTTGCTATTTGGGAAGAGCGAATGAAGTGTATGAGGCTCCTCGTACTTTGATACAAAATCTAGATGCGGAACTCGTTGAGATGAAGCGATGCAAGTCCAAAGGCTTGTGTTGCGGTGCGGGAGGAGCTCAAATGTTCAAAGAACCTGAAAGGGGAGATAAGGACATAAATATTGAACGGACAGAAGAAGCTTTGGAAACCAAAGCAGATATTATCGCTACGGGTTGTCCTTTTTGCAATACCATGATGACGGATGGCGTAAAGAATAAAGAAAAAGAGGAACAGGTGAAAGTTTTGGATTTAGCCGAAATGATTGCTCAAGCAAAAGATTTATAGTATGTGGGTGAATTTTGATGAATTGTCTTCAAAGAGTAGGGTTTGGGTTTTCCAATCGAATCAGAAATTGACAAAAGAGATGCAAGTTTCTATTGATGGCGAGTTGAAGGCTTTCATAGAGAAATGGTCTACACACGGATCTCAAATGTATGCCTCTCATGTTTTGATGCACGATTGTTTTGTTGTCATAGCAGCTGATGAGACTAAGCAAATGGCCTCAGGATGTTCTATAGACTCTTTTACAGGCTTATTTAAAACCTTTGGAGCTAGATGTGGTGTGTCTTTTTTTGATCGTTTCTCAATAGCTTATAAACAGGCAGAAGAAGTTTCTATCTGTACTTTGGATGCGTTCAAGTCAAAGATAAAGCAGGGAGAAATAAACGCATCAACGATCGTTTACAACAACCTTATTGGGACCAAAGATGATTTATCTAGCGCATGGGAGTTGCCTTTGGAGCAATCTTGGCAAAAACGATACTTGTAAGTTGTTTTTTGAATCCGTACTACAAGTCTAAATAATCCTGAAAGGCACTTTGGAAGTACAATTCCGCCTCTTTTTTTATTTGATCTCCTGAGAGCGAATCTTTGTAGTGATGCTCAAAAACAGTCTGGTAATCCTCAGAAAACGCATAATATCCTTTTCTATTGATCAATCCATAGCCTCTGTGGAAGGCGAAGGGAATAGCCGGTTTTACAGATGTATTAAGCAGGTCTCTACTCCATTGAAATTCAGAGTGATTTACATTCAGCTGGTTGAGAACGGTTGCAGAAATATCCACATGAGAGCCCATTTGATGATGTGTGCTTCCTATATAATCGTCTTTAAGAACGTCACCGTACCAGAGCATTGGAATTTTAAAACGTTCCCTTTGACCAACCCTCCACTCTCTAGGAGATCTGTGACTGTGGTCAGCGACCATCACAAATAAGGTGTTTTTATACCATTTTTCGGTCTTGACGCGCTCCATGAAGTCTCCTAAACATTGGTCTGAATAAGCGATAGAATTGACGTATTTATCGGACTTACTATTAAAAGATAACTTATGTTCTCCAGGGAAGTCATAAGGGCTATGAGAACTGACCGTGAATAGAGCACTCATGAAGGGTTCGGGTAATTTCGATAGTTCGTCTTTAAACTGGGTAAACATGTGTTCGTCATGTACGCCTAATCGACCTGCAGGTAAATTTTTATAATCGTTGTGATCCTTAACCACATCAAATTTCTGTGACAACAGATAGCCTTTTATGTTTCCGAATGTAAGTTGGCCACCGTAAAAAAAGGAGGAGTGGTAGTTTTTCAGCGATTTTCTTAGGCTGGGTAATTTCCTGGATTTGTCAATTTGATTGATGATGGCCACGTAGGGGAATACTGGGAAAGAAGAGAAGATAGACGAGATGCCTTGATCTGAGGTCCAGCCGTTTGTATAGAAGTTCGTGAACAGTAGTCCTTCTTTTTCTAGGGCTTTAAAGTGGGGTGTGATTCCTTCGAGGCCTTGAAGAGTTTCAATATTATCGGCAGACCAACCTTCTAGAATGATGAATACAATATTGGGTTGCTTTGTATTTAAAATAGGTGTCGTAAGCTTGTTTTTATGTTCAGAGAATTCAGTCTTGAAGTTTTCTGATTGTATGTCGCTGTACTTTTGGTAGGGATTTCCCTTAAAATCATTTTTGCTTTTTAGAACACTTTGAATGAGGTTCCAGTTGGGGTTTACGGCAAGGTCATTAAGAATGATGTGTTTGGAGAAATACGCATCGCTGGTATTTAGAGGAACGTCTCCCCAGCCTCCTCGGATAACCAATAGTAAGAGACCCAATACTATGGGTAATTTGATCATGCTCAATAGGATGTTTCTTCTTGTGTTTTCAAAGCGTTGATGTACACATTTTTTATAAATCACCATAAATAGTACCCCCAGAGTAAGTGCAACAGCAAGCGTTATATAGTTGCTGAAACTAGCGGTTAAAAAAACTTCAGAGGGATTTTTAAGATGGCTTATGGCCGTGTAATTCAATTTGGCACTCCATTCGTCATAAAGCGAGATTTCACTTCCCATTATGATGGATGTGACAAGAATGAAAAAGTAATTGAGTGCGAGTATTACATTACTTACAATACGACTTACAGTCTTGTGATTACATAAAGAATGGATGAATAGCAGTAGTACAAATATCGCGGAAAGGTAGGCGATGAAAGACAGGTCTAGGGGTAGAGCGTTTGGTAAGACCCTCAATATTTCATTTGGAGCAAGAGAAGAGAGCTCCGACTGATAATAGATTGCAAAAAAAAGTCTGTTAACAAGAAAAAAACTTAGCCAAAAAAGAAGGAGTTTAGTAAAGTAACGGACTTGATTCATAATTTGATCGATGTTATGGTGGGAAGATTTTTAGGTAAAAAAAAAGGTTGCCTAAGTAGGCAACCTTTTTTGTATATGTTTAACAACTTTTCTTAGAAGAATAAGCTAAAGTTTACGCCTAAGTCAAAGTTAGTTCCTTTAACGTCATCAGATGTAACTTTAGAATTTGCTACGTCATATGATTTTACTTCTCCGTTTGAGAATACCAAGTTTACAAATGGCTCAATGGCAAAGTGTTCTCTCCATACGATTGTGTAACCAACTCCTAAATTGATGTCCATAGAGCTAGTAGATTCTTCTATAACTCTTGTGTCAGTAACTTCTACTTGATTTCCGTTGTTAGTACCTACACTTTTGATGTCACCATAAAGTTCGTCAGACTTACTAACGCTGCTTAAACCTACTTCAGAGAATAAATTGTTGGATACGTAGTAACGTGCAAAAACACCAATACTAGACTCGCTGTTGCTTAATTCATATGCAGTTTTGTCTTCAGTCTCATTCGAAAAGTTGATCATCGCACCGACAGCTACACCGTCTTGTACAAAGTATCCTACTTTAGGCGTGATTTTAAGGTCCATCCACCCACTTTCAGTCAATGAGCTACCTGCACCTAATAATACAGTTCCTTTACGTGTTTGTGCATCAGAAGTTAGTGCAAAAGCTAATACTGCTGCTAATGAAAGAATAATCTTTTTCATACCTGTTGAAATTAGTTTCTTTGTTATTTTTTACTTGTTTTTGGTTTCTTTGAAAGCGTGAATTTACTAAAAATTCAATTACTTCAAAGCTTTTGTCCATTATTCTTGATTAAAACGTCTAATTCTTTCCATCCCCAAATACACTTCTTAGATGTCATTTTGAGTTAAGATGAGTCATTTTTTCTATGCCAGTTTCTATTTTCGTTTTACACTCTGTTGATTGCACCCACTTAAAGCCTTTTAAAACAGTGCGTAAAGGCTCTGATTTGTCGATGGGTCGTAAGACGGCATCAGGCTTTTCATAAAAGTAAATTTGGTCAATCTTACGATCTGAAACTAAAATATTCATATTGCTGCAGATGATCTCATTAATACCTTCGGGCGTTTTGTTTTCCTCATCCATCATATAGTAGATACTTTCACCGTTCCCTTCGACTTCAATATTTGTGATTTCATTTTCAGTAAAATAGGCCTTCATGTGTTCGCCGCTGATTTGATTGAAGGCAGCGCTGTCTACTTTTGAAGCGATGAATGCATTTTTGTTGAATGTGGCCCATTGTAGGATGTTGTCTTGAAGTTGCATGTTGAGGGTGTCAGCCGTAAGCTGGAAATCATTAAGCCACATCACGGGTTTCTTGTGCATAAAAATTCGTTCTTCTTGAGTGTTGAAACTCATAGAGTCACAAGCACCTAGCATATCTGAGGTCTTAAAGTTCACCTTCGGAAAAGCCTGTAGGGTGTGATGCGTTTCATATTTTTCTTGCTTTATGCTGTCTGCGGTTAAATAAAGCGTGTCGTTATTTAGGGGTAGGTTAAGAAGGATGTTTCCATACGATAGGGATGTATTCATCTGATCCGACAAGGACGTCGTGTCGGCATACAAAACATGAGCGTTTTCTAAATCGGTTATTTTGAGATCGCCATATAAAAACGCTTCGCCTTTCTTTTGATCAAGCCAGCCCTGATTTGCTTTTACATGAAGGTCTTTGTTTTCAATAATGCCGCCAGAAGAAAAAGCAGCATACTCGCTTTTTAGCCAGTAGTAAACGGTGTCAGCACGCAACACATTTTCTACATTTTCAATCCACACATCTCCGTAAAAGTCAAATTTCTCAGTGTCTGCATGATATATTCCTGTGTTGCTTTCTAATGATTTTTCTTTTTCTGTGATTCTGGCTTTTTTAGTGTAAATCCCCTTTTGAGAATCAAAATGATATTCAAGTTGTTCGGAATTCAGGTGCATCTCATTGTGCTCAAAACGCACATTCGTTTGAATCTCTGCAATTTGAAGATCCCCATTGTAAATAAGGTATTCACCGTATAAATGTAGGTTGTCGCCTTCCCAGATATGTATGTTGCTGAAAGCTTCTATTTTATTTTGTTCTGCGTAATAATAGGCACTATCACAGGTTAGGAATCGATTTTCGTGTTTTGTTTTGACGTCACCAACAAGTACTTGACGATCGGTATTTATTTTTTTGTTGAATGAAATTTCATCCGCATTGATAATTTCAATTTGGGTTTGAGATTTCAGTACACTACTTGAAAGTGCAAAGAAGCAAATGGTGTATGTGAAAAGTCGATTCATAAAAAAGTCCCGAGGGTCGGGACTGTTTTTTAAAAATTATTGAGTATGGTTTGTGTTCGATCCGGCCCAACAGATACGATAACAATTGGTGTTTCTAGTTCTTTTTCAAGGTACTCTACGTAGTCGGTAAGTTCTTTGGGTAACTCAGACATGGAGGTCTTCGTTGTCAAATCCTCTTTCCAGCAAGGAAATTCCTTGTAAATCGGCTCAATCTTGTCGCCTTCAATATTGTAAGGAAGATAATCAATAACTTCTCCATTGTACTTATAATGCGTACATACCTTAATGGTTGGGAATTCACTTAAAACATCTGCCTTCATCATCATCAACTTGGTAACTCCATTGATGTTGATGGCGTATTTTAGTGCAGGTAAATCAATCCAGCCACATCGTCTGGCTCTACCTGTAGTAGCTCCAAATTCGTTTCCTGCCTTTTGAATAGCTACGCCCGTATCGTCGAATAATTCTGTTGGAAAAGGGCCGCTTCCTACACGCGTTAAGTAAGCTTTGAATATGCCAAAAACATCTCCTATCTTATTAGGAGCTATTCCCAAGCCAGTACATGCCCCTGCTGTAACTGTGTTTGAAGAGGTTACAAAGGGATAGGTTCCAAAGTCAATATCTAGTAAGGAGCCTTGTGCACCTTCTGCCAAAACTTTTTTCCCTTCTTTTCGTGCATTTACCAGGTAGTGCTCGCTATCAATAAATTCGATTTGTTTCAATCTTTCGATGGCCTCAAACCAATCTTTTTCCATAGACTCCAAATCGTATTCAAAGTCGTAGTGATTTAAAATTTGTTGGTGTTTAGCTACGAGCTTCGTATAACGTTCTTTAAAGTCGGGTAATTCAATATCTCCAACTCGAAGACCATTACGACCGGTTTTGTCCATGTATGTGGGGCCGATACCTTTTAGAGTAGATCCAATTTTATCTTTTCCCTTTGCTTGCTCAGAAGCTGCATCTAGTAATTTGTGACTTGGTAAAATCAAATGTGCTTTTCGAGAAACTAAAAGTTTACCGTTTAAGTTGACTTTTAATTTTTCTAAGCCCTCTAATTCTTTTTTGAAAATTACGGGATCGATAACCACTCCATTTCCAATGACGTTAAGTGCCGTAGGGTGAAATATGCCGGAAGGAATGGTGTGTAAAACGTGTTTGATTCCATCAAATTCTAGAGTGTGCCCGGCATTGGGACCTCCTTGAAATCGAGCTATAATATCGTAGTTAGACGTTAGAACATCAACGATTTTTCCTTTTCCTTCGTCTCCCCATTGAAGACCTAAAAGAACATCAACTGCCATTTTTGTTTGTGCTTAGAGTTGTGGTTTTATTTTGAGGTACATTCTTTACATATACCATACATGTTTAACGCATGATGTACGACTTTGAATCCCATATTTTCTTCTACCGCGTTCATGATATTTTGAATACGTGGGTCACAGAATTCGAATACTTTTTTGCATTCGGTGCAGATCAAGTGGTCGTGTTGTTTGTTTGTGAAACTCTTTTCGTATTGAGCTTGATTTTCGCCAAATTGGTGTTTTCGCACCAAATTACAGTCCAAGAGAAGCTCAATGGTATTGTACAAGGTAGCACGACTCACTCTGTAATTATGATTTTTCATCTTGATGTAAAGGGTCTCTACATCAAAGTGATTTTGGTAGTCATAAATTTCTTTGAGTATCACAAAACGTTCGGGTGTTTTTCTTTGCCCGTTTTGTTCTAGGTAGGTCGTAAAGACTTGTTTTACTTGCTCTTGTGTTTTTTTGCTCATGTATACAGTTAGGAGTCAAAACAAGCGGTAAAACTAAGCATTAATTTCGAATTCATATTAAGAATTAAGTACTTTTAAATTTTCTACTTACGGAAGTGATTCCTTTTACTTTTTTGATGTTTTCGATGATGGCAGCTAAATTCTTTTTGTCGTTGATGAGAACCGTAATCATTCCGTCAAAAACGCCGTCAGAACTGCTGATGTTCATAGATTGAATGTTGACCTTTAAATTGTTGGAGAGTATTTGAGTGATTTCATTAATGAATCCAATGCTATCTATTCCTTTGATGTGTAGGACTGCCAAGGATTGTTGGTTGCTACTATCTATCCATTTTGTTTCTAGAATTCGATAAGCAAAATTGGATTGAAGTCTAATGGCATTTGGGCAATCCTGTCTGTGGATTTTGATGCCATCTTTGATGGTTGTAAACCCAAAAACATCATCGCCGGGTATCGGGCTACAACACTTTGAGTAAGAATAATTTAATTTCTCTTCATTGGCACCAAAGACTAAAGTGTCAAGCTTTAGTTCTTCGTCTACCGAGCTGATTTTGTCGGCCTTTTTTGAAAGTTTATTTCTAATGTATTTATACCAGTTGTTTCGATTTCTCGCAAAATCTTTAATCATCATGTTGTTTAATACTCCAATACCTACATCATAAAATAAATCTAAGCTTGTTTTGTACTTGAAGTAATTCATCAACTTATTGATGGTGTTCTCATCAAAAGTGAGCCTGATGTGTTTTAATTTTCTACGAAGAATTTCTTTTCCCTCTTCGGCAATTTGTTTTTTCTCTTCTTTCAGAGAGCTTTTAATTTGATTCTTAGCTCTTGCAGTTACAACGATATTCAGCCATGATTTTTTTGGCTTTTGCTTTTGAGAGCTGATCACTTCTACTTGATCTCCACTTTTCAGTTTGTGGCTAAGGGGTACAATTTTACCATTGACCTTACAGCCTAAACAGGTGGCTCCTAATTGCGTGTGGATGTCAAAAGCGAAATCCAGCACAGAGGCGCCTTTTGGGAGTGTAATCAAATCTCCGTTGGGAGTAAAAACAAAGATTTCTTTAGAAAATAAATTGAGTTTGAATTCTTCCAGAAAGTCAACAGCATTTGATTCTGGGTTTTTAAGCATGTCACGGATTTGATTGATCCAATCCTCTAGATTTCCTTCCTTGTAATTTCCTTTTTGTTTGTATTTCCAGTGAGCAGCGTATCCTTTCTCTGCAATTTCGTCCATTCGTTCGGTCCGTATCTGCACTTCAACCCATTTCCCATTAGGCCCCATAACTGTAGTGTGGAGTGATTCGTATCCATTTGCTTTGGGTGTAGAAATCCAATCTCGAAGTCGATCCGGGTTGGGGCGATAATGGTCGGTAATTAAAGAATAGGTTTTCCAGCAATCCGATTTTTCGTTTTCCAGCTCGGAGTCGATGATGATTCGAATGGCAAACTTATCGTACACCTCATCAAAAGAAACTCCTTGGTTTTTCATTTTTTTTCGAATGGAGAATATAGATTTGGGTCTTCCCTTTATTGAAAAAAGTAGTTGGTGTCCTTTTAAGGATGCTTTAAGCGGTTTGGTAAACTTTTGAATGTATTTGACTCGTGAATTTTTAGTCGCATTTAATTGTTGTACGATGTCATTGTATACTTCGGGTTCGGTGTATTTCAAGCCTAAATCCTCAAGCTCAGTTTTCACCGAGTAAAGCCCCAGTCGATGCGCTAATGGAGCGTAGATGTATAAAGTTTCTGAACTTATCTTTTGTTGTTTATATCTGGGCATTGCATCCAGGGTCTGCATGTTGTGCAAACGGTCAGCAAGCTTAATCAAGATAACGCGAACATCGTCAGATATCGTGAGTAACATCTTTCTGAAATTTTCGGCTTGAGCAGAGATGTCTTTTTCAGAGAAGACAGAGATTTTCGTGAGTCCGTTAATGATTTGACGAATTTTCGGATTGAAAATACGCTCGATGTCATTGAGTGTATAATGCGTGTCTTCTACAACGTCGTGAAGTAAGGCACAAGCAATGGATGTCGCACCTAGGCCAATGTCTTTAGCAACGATTTGTGCAACCGCTATTGGATGAAAAATATAAGGTTCACCACTTTGTCTTCGAATGTCTTTGTGTGCTTCAACAGCAAAATTAAAAGCTTGTCGGATGAGCTTTTTATCTTCCCTAGTGATATCACTATTACAACTTCGTAATAGGGTTTTGTAACGTCTTACAATTTCTGTATTCTCCTTTTCTAAGGCTATTTCATCCATTCTATCTTTCTGCTTTTTATAAAAATAACGAAATTGTGTTGATCAAAAAAGTGAATATGGGAATTTTGTACGTTAATTTGAAGCAAAAGATTGTTTTTTTGCTGGAAGAATTTTTGTGCGCAGCTCACCAAATCCGATTTGGTACTTTTTAGCCTTTGCATGAGCCCTCATATGGACTGTGTCGTGGTCCTTTAAAAATTTTCGTTCTGTTCCGTCGGGCATCTTTATAGGTTTTGTTCCTTTCCAAGTTAATTCCAAAAGCGAACCATAGGTTTCTGGGTTGTTCCCGGAAATGGTCCCTGATGCCATTAGGTCTCCAGCGTTGATGTTACAACCATTAATTGAGTGGTGTGCCAATTGTTGTGACATATTCCAATATAGGTGTTTGTAATTGGAACGAGTTAGTGTGTGTGGTTCGAACTCATTTGATGAGATTTTGACTTCTAAATTGATGTCAATATTTTTCCGACCTTGAAATTTTAAATAAGGTAAAGTAGAGGGGGCTTGCACTTCTCCTTTGATTCGGAAGGGTTCTAGGGCATCAAGAGTGACAATCCAGGGAGAGATTGAAGAAGCAAAGTTTTTCCCCAGAAAAGGGCCTAGCGGAACGTATTCCCACTTTTGTAAATCTCTTGCTGACCAGTCGTTAAAGATGCACATCCCAAAAATATAATTTTCAGCTTCAGAGGTGTTGATTTGCTCTCCCAATGCTTTTCCTTGCCCAGTGATAAAGGCCATCTCCAACTCGAAGTCCAGTAATTTTGTAGGGCCGAAGATAGGCTGTGTAGAATTCCCGACCAATTGCTGACCCATAGGTCTGTGAATGTCAGTGCCCGAAACAATGATAGAGGAAGCTCTTCCGTGATAAGCGACGGGCATGTGCAACCAGTTTGGCAATAGTGCATTATTCGGGTCTCTAAACATGCAGCCTACGTTATATGCATGTTGCCGACTGGAATAGAAATCTGTATAGTCCCCAACTTTCACAGGCATCATCATTTCAATTTCATTTATAGGATGTAGGACTTGTTCTTGATACAGGGAGTCCATTCGGTTTTTTTCGTCAAATATTTCTGCAATCCGATCCCTAACCAATCGCCAAATAGTTTTTTTTAGTTTCAAAAATTCATTTAAGTTTTTTTTCTCAAAAACATCATTTTTTAAGGGGATGTCTTCAAAGTAATTTAATCGGTATAGGGTGTTTAAGTCAATCGCCAAATCTCCTATACGCGTGCCTATGCAAGTCTGCTTATTAGACTTTTTAAATACGCCAAAAGGAATGTTTTGGATTGGAAAGTCTGAGCCTTTTGGAACAGGAATCCATGATTTTCTGTTCGAATCGTTTGCTTTTATCATATTAATATAAATTTTACACAATTAAGAATTATATTTGCAAACTAAATTAAGAAAAACAACATTAATTACCCCAAATTAAACATGGAAAGAGATCAACAAATTTTCGAGTTAATTCAAGAGGAACACGAACGTCAAGTTTACGGTATTGAATTAATTGCTTCAGAAAACTTCGTTAGTGATCAAGTAATGGAGGCTGCAGGTTCTTGTCTAACAAACAAGTATGCAGAAGGTTATCCAAGTAAAAGGTATTACGGTGGTTGTGAAGTGGTTGATGAGGTTGAGCAAATCGCTATTGACAGAGCCAAAGTTCTTTTTGGTGTGGAGTACGCAAATGTACAGCCTCATTCTGGGTCACAAGCAAATGCTGCGGTTTATTTAACTTGTTTAAAGCCGGGAGATAAAATTTTAGGTTTTGACCTTTCTCATGGAGGGCACCTTACGCACGGTTCTTCGGTAAACTTTTCAGGTAAGCTGTATGAGCCCTCTTTTTATGGCGTGGAAAAAGAAACAGGTCGTGTTGATATGGATAAAGTTGAGGCGATTGCACTTAAGGAGCAGCCCAAATTAATTATCTGTGGAGCTTCGGCTTATTCTAGAGATTGGGACTATGCTCGATTCCGTGAAATCGCAGACAAAGTTGGGGCGATTTTGATGGCCGATATTTCTCATCCAGCAGGATTGATTGCTAAAGGAATTTTAAATGATCCTGTTGAGCATTGCCACATCTTAACTACGACTACTCATAAGACATTGAGAGGTCCACGTGGAGGTTTGATTATGTTGCCGAAAGATTTTGAAAATCCATGGGGCTTAAAAACACCTAAGGGTAAAGTGCGCATGATGTCTGCTTTATTGAATTCAGCGGTATTCCCTGGTATGCAGGGAGGTCCTTTAGAGCATATTATTGCGGCTAAGGCAATTGCTTTCGGTGAAGCTCTTACGGATGCTTATTTTGAATATGCGCTTCAGGTGAAGAGGAATGCAACAGCCATGGCAGATGCACTCGTAGCTAAAGGGTACGATGTCGTTTCTGGAGGTACTGACAATCACTGTATGTTGATTGATTTACGTTCTAAGAATGTAACGGGTAAGGATGCTGAAAATGCCCTAGTGAAGGCGCACATCACTGTGAATAAAAATATGGTTCCTTTTGACGATCAATCGCCGTTTGTTACATCGGGTATCCGTGTGGGTACTGCCGCTCTAACTACTCGAGGTTTGAATGAACAACACATGGTTCAAATTGTTGATTTGATTGACGAGGTTATTCTTAACTATGAAAATGAAGAGGCTTTACAAGCTGTAGGTGAAAAGGTTAATGAAATGATGGGGGCTTTCCCAATTTTTGCTTCCTAACACACTATTGATATGAAAGTATGAAAGAGGTCGGTTGCGACCTCTTTTTTTTGTCTTATAGATTCTTATTATTGAATGCAAAAACTATCTTTACACCCCTAAAATTTAGTTATGAAGTGTGGAATTGTAGGATTGCCTAACGTTGGTAAATCAACCTTATTTAATTGTTTGTCGAATGCCAAAGCGTTGGCTGCAAATTATCCTTTTGCGACTATAGAACCCAATGTTGGGGTGATTCCTGTACCGGATGAAAGAATCGCAAAACTGGAAGAACTTGTTAAGCCTGAGCGAGTGCAACAAGCTATTGTTGAGATTGTAGATATTGCCGGATTGGTTCGAGGAGCGAGTAAAGGTGAAGGTTTAGGGAATAAGTTTTTAGCTAATATTAGGGAAACCCAAGCGATTATTCATGTGTTGCGTTGTTTTGATAATGATAATATTACACATGTCGATGGTTCTATAGATCCTGTTAGGGATAAGGAAACTATTGATATAGAATTGCAAATTAAAGACTTAGAATCCGTAGAGAAAAAGATAGAAACGACGAAGAAAAAAACCAGAACTGGAGATAAAGAAGCAGTTAAGGTTTTAGCGGTTCTTGAGCAGTACAAAGCACATTTTGAAGCAGGGCAATCTGCGCGATCAATTGATTTGACGGATAAAGAGAAAGAAGCTGTAGAGGATTTGATGTTGCTTACCGATAAACCTATCTTGTATATATGTAATGTCAATGAAGATGAAGCTATTGATGGTAATGCACATGTAGACGCAGTTCGTGAAGTGATTAAGGGTGAAGATGCTCAATTGCTTGTTATAGCTGCGGGAATGGAGGCGGACATCATGGAGTTGGACACTTTTGAGGAGCGTCAAGAATTTTTACAAGATATGGGTCTCGAGGAGCCGGGTGTGAAGAAGGTGATACGAACCGCTTATGCCTTGTTAAAGCTTCAAACCTATTTTACGGCAGGTGTTAAAGAGGTTAGAGCCTGGACGATAAAAGAGGGCTTTACGGCACCTCAAGCTGCAGGAGTAATTCATACTGATTTTGAAAAAGGGTTCATTCGAGCAGAGGTTATCAAGTATGTTGATTATGTTTCTTTGGGCTCTGAATTGGCTTGTAAGGAGGCTGGTAAATTGTCCGTTGAGGGTAAGGAATACGTTGTTCAAGATGGAGATGTAATGCATTTTAGATTCAATGTTTAATTGTTGATAAAATTGTGTAGAGCTTTCGTTTGAAAACTTCAATCGTTTACGTATAATTTTTATTTTTAGAAAGTAGTATGGATTTATCTATGCTACTTTTCTTTTTAGCATACATTCAAAACTCTTATGGCAGAGAATCAATATACAGAGGATAGTATTAGATCCTTAGACTGGAAGGAGCACATCCGAATGCGCCCAGGTATGTACATTGGTAAGCTTGGAGATGGTACCTCGCACGATGATGGGATTTACATACTGCTTAAGGAAGTGGTAGATAATTGCATCGATGAGTATGTGATGGGACACGGGAAAAACATCGAAGTTAGTGTTCGGGGTAAAAAAGTTACGGTAAGAGATTACGGAAGAGGGATTCCCCTCGGAAAGGTTATCGATTGTGTGTCTAAAATTAACACCGGAGGTAAATACGATTCAAAAGCATTCAAAAAATCCATAGGCCTGAATGGTGTCGGAACAAAGGCAGTAAATGCACTTTCCGATTACTTTAAGGTTCAGTCGGTAAGAGATGGGCAGACTAAGGTTGTAGAGTTTCAACAGGGTGAGGTTGCTTTGGATGAAGCGATACAAGAAACATCTGTGCGAAAAGGAACGAGAGTTTCCTTTGTTCCCGACGAAACGATTTTTCACAACTATCGTTACGTAAATGAATACGTAGAGAAAATGATGTGGCATTATGCCTATTTGAATACGGGTTTGACCATGGTCTACAACGGAGAGAAGTTTCATTCCGAAAATGGGCTTTACGATTTGTTGAATAATGAAATCCAAGAAGGGACGACCCATTACCCAGTGATTCATCTGAAAGGCGATGATATTGAGATTGCAATGACGCATATGCGAAATCAATACGGAGAGTCGTACCACTCCTTTGTCAATGGTCAGCACACCACTATGGGGGGTACCCATCAAGCTGCTTTTCGTGAAGCTGTGGTTAAAACCATACGTGAGTTTTACGGAAAAAATTACGAAGCCTCGGACATACGTCAGGCGATAAATGCAGCAATCAGTATCAAAGTTATTGAGCCGGTTTTTGAGTCTCAGACAAAAACTAAATTAGGGTCCGCCGATATGGGTCCTAATATGCCTACGGTTCGAACTTATGTGAATGATTTCATGAAGAGCAAGCTCGACAACTATCTTCACAAACATCCGGAAGTTGCTGATGCACTTCAGAAGAAAATATTGTTGGCAGAGCGTGAACGAAAAGATTTAGCAGGAATTAAAAAACTCAGTAGAGAACGGGCTAAAAAAGCCAACCTTCACAACAAGAAATTACGGGATTGCAGGGTTCACTACAACGATATAAAGAAAGAGCGCCGGCTAGAAACCACCTTGTTTATTACCGAGGGGGATTCCGCCAGCGGTTCTATCACAAAATCAAGAGACGTAAATACCCAAGCGGTATTTAGTTTAAAGGGAAAGCCACTCAACTCTTATGGGTTGACCAAGAAAATAGTTTACGAGAATGAGGAATTCAATTTAGTACAGGCGGCTTTAAATATAGAAAATGGTTTAGAAGATCTCCGGTACAATAACGTAGTCATTGCTACAGATGCTGATGTGGATGGTATGCATATACGTTTGTTGCTGATTACCTTCTTTTTGCAATTCTTTCCAGAATTAATTCGAGAAGGGCATTTGTATATTCTTCAAACGCCATTATTTAGAGTTCGAAACAAAAAAGAAACGATTTATTGTTACGATGGGCTTGAAAAAGCAGCAGCGGAAGAGAAGTTATCGGGTAAATTGGAAATTACAAGATTCAAAGGTTTGGGGGAAATTTCTCCTAATGAATTCAAAGGGTTTATCGGAGAGGACATTCGTTTGGAGCCTGTGATGATAGGAAAAGAACAAACGATTGCAGAAATGTTGAAATTCTACATGGGGAAAAATACACCCGATCGTCAGCAGTTTATCATTGAGAACTTGCGGGTAGAAAAAGGGGTTGAATAGTCATGAGTGAGCAAATGGAACATTCGGAAGAAGATTTTAATATAGAAGATCAGGAAGTAAGTACCGTAACCCATGTTGACGGGATGTACGAAGGATGGTTTTTGGATTATGCTTCCTATGTTATTCTTGAAAGAGCGGTTCCTGATATTCACGACGGCCTGAAGCCTGTTCAGAGACGAATCCTCCACTCCCTTAAAGAGATGGATGATGGTCGATACAATAAAGTGGCCAATGTCATCGGGAACACCATGAAGTATCACCCTCATGGAGATGCTTCCATTGGAGATGCCTTGGTGAATATGGGGCAAAAAGATTTGCTGATTGACATGCAGGGGAACTGGGGTAATGTGCTCACGGGAGATCGAGCAGCAGCTCCTCGTTATATAGAGTCTCGTTTGTCTAAATTCGCCTTAGAAGTTGTCTTTAACCCAAAGATAACAGAATGGATACCCACTTACGATGGCCGGACGAAAGAGCCGGTAACACTCCCCGTAAAATTCCCACTCCTACTGGTGCAAGGTGTTGAAGGTATTGCAGTTGGTTTGTCCACTAAAATCATGCCCCACAACTTTGTGGAACTCATAGATGCTTCTATCTCCATTCTAAGAGGTAGAGGTATGCGGGTTTATCCCGATTTTCCAACGGGTGGTATTGCCGATTTCTCACAATACAATGATGGGCAAAGAGGCGGAAAAGTAAAAGTGAGAGCACGAATTGAGCAGGTAGATGCCAAGCTGCTTAAAATTACTGAAGTTCCTTTTGCAACCACAACTTCCAGTTTGATCGATTCCGTTATCAAAGCCAATGAAAAAGGTAAAATAAAGATCAAGAAGATTGAAGATAATACAGCAGAGTTTGTAGAAATTCTAATTCATCTTCCGGCAGGAGTTTCTCCTGATAAAACCATCGATGCCTTGTATGCATTCTCGGATTGTGAAATTTCAATCTCGCCGAATGCTTGTATTATCAAAGACGACAAGCCTTATTTCATGTCGGTTTCGGATATTTTAAAACAATCCACAGCCCACACCTTAGAACTTCTCAAAGCTGAATTGGAGATTTTATTGGCTGAGCAGCAAGCGCTTTGGCATTTTGCATCTCTGGAACGAATCTTCATTGAGAATAAGATTTATCGAGACATTGAAGAATGTGAGAGTTGGGAGGCTGTGATTGAAGCCATTCGAGTCGGATTAGAACCCCATATAAAACATTTAAAAGAGCCCGTAACCGAAGAAGATATCCTTCGGCTTACCGAAATAAAAATAAAGCGCATTTCTAAATTTGATCTTGATAAGGCAAATCAAAATTTAAAGAGAATCGAGGATACGATTGCTGAATTGATAGACAAACTGGCGAATTTGATTGACTATGCTGTTGATTACTTCAAAGGCTTGAAGAAAAAGTATAAAGAGGGAAGAGGGCGTAAGACTGAAATTAGAACTTTCGAAACCATCATTGCTTCCAAGGTTGCCATCAGAAATCAGAAATTATACCTCAACAGAGAAGAAGGTTTTATCGGAACCTCACTTCGTAAAGATGAGTTTGTTTGTGAGTGTTCTGATATTGATAATGTCATTGTATTTAGGAACGATGGTAAAATGATGATTACTAAGGTTGCTGCAAAAACGTTTGTGGGTAAAGGGGTTATTCATCTTGCCGTCTTTAAGAAGAGTGATGAGCGAACCACTTATAATTTGATGTACAGAGATGGTAAGCAGGGGAACACCTATATGAAACGCTTTCCGGTGAAAAGTATAACTCGTGATAAAGAGTACGACTTAACTGCCGGTAGTAAAGGGTCTAAAATTCTTCATTTCACGGCAAATCCTAATGGTGAGGCTGAGCTTGTTTCTGTGACGCTCAAGTCTCAGGCAAAAACCAAAAAGCTTAAATTTGATATAGATTTTTCAGATTTGGCCATTAAAGGAAGGTCTTCCAAAGGAAATCTAGTATCCAAACACGCTGTGAGTAAAGTTGAGCTCAAGGCAAAGGGGGTTTCTACTTTAGCGGCTCAAAAAATTTGGTTTGACGATACTGTTCAGCGACTAAATTTAGAGAGTCGGGGCGAATTGCTCGGTGAGTTTGCAGGTGATGACAAAATACTGGTCGTATCGCAATCAGGAGGCTATCAGTTGTTGGCTTTTGATTTGAGTACACATTTCCCGGAGGATATGATTGTTATCGAGAAGTTTCACCCTGAAAAACCCATCAGTGCTATTTATTGGGATGGAACTAAGTCTAAGTTCTACGTTAAACGTTTCTTGGTAGAGGTCTCGGATAAAAAAGTCAATTTCATTTCTGAAAGTGAAGATTCGTATTTAGAAGTTGTTTCAACAGACTATTTACCTGTCGCAGAAATCGAGTTTACCAAAGAGCGCAATAAAGATCAAAGACCGAATGAGCAAATCAACTTTGACGACTTTATCGCCATTAAAGGGTTGAAAGCACAAGGCAATACTCTAACGCCATATAAAGTGAAGTCAATAAACTTAATACAGTCACTTGAACCTGTTGTTGAAGAACTTTCGACCGAAGTGGACTCTGATGAAGGTGAACAGTCTCAAATCACTTTAGACTTTTAAAAGAAAGTCGTCTTAGTATTTTTCCTGTTTTGTTGTTATTGTGTGGGCGCTTATCTGCCGGATATGCCTTTAAGTTGTTTAGTAGAATTAATCTTACATCATCAATCTTTTTCGTTTTTCAATTTTATTTATGTTCTAAGTATCTGATAATCTTCACCCTAAAATTTGATGATAAAAAAGATTAAAAAAAGAACGAAAACCTATTGTGTAGATCAAATTACTTAGTCTATATTTGCCACCGCTTTACAGGAAATGTGAGCATGTTCTTTCACAAAAACATCGTTGATGTGATGATAAGGTTACAGTTTGTACGATTCAAATTTTATTCGTAATTTGTATGTCCTTTTCCCCACAAAAACATGAATTTTAAAAATAATTTCATTTTTTTTAAAAAGCACTTGTGAGGGAATAAAAAGGTTGTACATTTGCAGCCGCTAAAACGAAGAAATGTAGTTTTAGGATTGAAAAAAAGAATAGTTCTTTGAAAGATTTATTGGAAGAGAGAGAGGTAAGAAAAACAACTTACCCCGTTAATAAGTAAGAGTCAGAAATCAGATTAAACTTTTTACAATGGAGAGTTTGATCCTGGCTCAGGATGAACGCTAGCGGCAGGCTTAACACATGCAAGTAGAACGGTAACAGTCCTTCGGGAGCTGACGAGTTGCGAACGGGTGCGTAA
>Ga0207964_1000062_pt1 | contig 39978 bp, 33 predicted proteins | sample Knorr_S23_td_250_FD_185608 | JGI IMG/M metagenome (GOLD analysis project Ga0207964, IMG submission 185608) | Marine microbial communities from Southern Atlantic Ocean transect - Knorr_S23_td_250_ad_251m_LV_A (SPAdes) (version 2) | ecosystem: Environmental > Aquatic > Marine > Oceanic | place...
TTGTTCATCTGGTCGAGAGCGCCGGCGGTGATCTGCTTAACTATACCGTTGAGGGCTTCAGTCATGGGGGAAAGCTCTTTGGTAACTTAGCCAAATTGAGTAAAGAGGGTATTCCGGTTATTTCTATTTTGCATGGTTCGTCCACCGCTGGCGGTGCCTATATGCCCGGCTTAAGTGATTATGTTATTGCGGTGAAGGGCAGAGGACGTGCCTTTTTGGCGGGGCCGCCATTACTGAAGGCAGCTACAGGTGAGATTGCAACTGAAGAAGAATTAGGCGGAGCAGAAATGCACGCGACTGTCTCAGGATTGGCTGAATATCTTGCAGAGAATGATGGGCATGGTATTCAAATTACTCGTGAAGTAATTGATCGTCTGCAATGGAATGACAACTGTCCGTTGCCAAAGACAGGCTCATTTCTTGAACCAGTTTACGATCCTGATGAGCTTGCGGGGGTCATCCCTACAGATTATAGAACGCCCTATGATATGCGTGAGCTTGTAGCTCGTGTAGTAGATGGCTCAGACTTCCTTGATTTTAAACCTCGTTTTGGTGTCTCTACCGTTTGTATTCAGGCTGAGATTTTTGGTCAGGCCGTAGGAATTATTGGCAACAATGGGCCAATTGATCCTCAAGGAGCGAATAAGGCGACACAATTCTTACAGTTGTTGGATCAGGCTAATATCCCTGTACTGTTTTTCCAAAATACAACGGGCTACATCGTTGGTACCAAATCAGAGCAAGCAGGCATGATCAAGCATGGTTCTAAAATGATACAAGCGGTTCGTAATCTGGACGTTCCTAGAATTACGATGATGACAGGCGCAAGTTTTGGGGCGGGTAACTATGGCATGTGCGGACGTGGTTACGATCCTGATTTTTTATATACCTTACCTAACGCAAAGATGGGAGTAATGGGTGGTGAGCAAGCCGCCAAGACAATGTCTATGGTGGCCCGAGGAAAAGCAGCTGCTATGGGGGTGGAGCCAGATGAAGAGATGTTAGCGCAACAAGAACAGATGCTAGCCCATGTTTTTGACTCCCAGTCCGATGCATTTTATACCTCTGGGCATATGATGGATGATGGCATGATTGATCCAAGAGATATGCGAAAAACGTTGGGCATGTTGCTTGAGACAGTCCGAGAATCCCGCTGTCGAGTGGTACGGCCGAATAGCTTTGGTATTGCCCGCCTGTAACCTTAATTATTGAGTAACTAGAGAATAATAATGAGTGAACATACACAAATATTTTTACCAGAAACAAAGTGGTTGATTCTTGATCGTCAGGGATCTGTTTTAAAGATTTGGTTCAATCGACCAGATGCAAAGAATGCCCTTAATACAGAGATGACAGAGGAGTTGGTGGTTGTCCTAGACGCAATTAGAGACGATCGAAGTATCCGTACGCTCGTTTTACGAGGCAAAGGTGGTGTGTTTTGCGCTGGGGGTGATATTAAAGGTTTCCAATCAGGTATGCAGACAGTCGATGCTGAGAAGGTTGCCAAAGAAAATCGGTCATTTGGCGATGTAATGATGAAGTTAAACGAGCAACCTCAAGTTGTCATCATATTGGTCGAAGGTGCTGCTATTGGTGGCGGTCTCGGTCTTGCTTGTGTTGCTGATGTAACTTTGGTGACTGCTGATGCCCGGTTCCGTCTTAGTGAAACCAGTCTTGGTATCCCGCCGGCTCAAATTGCCCCTTTTGTTACTGAGCGTGTGGGCTTAACTCAGGCTCGTCGATTGATGTTAACTGGTGCTCGATTTAAGGGAGAGGAAGCGGTAAAGCTTGGCATTGCCCATAGTGTTGCCATGGATCTAGAAGATTTGGAATCCCAGTGTGCAGCTGTATTAAGGCAAATTAATGCCTGTGCCCCAGGGGCTAATGCAGCCACCAAGAGTATTTTATTTGAATCATTGCGCCAGCCTCGCTCTAAGGCGTTAGATTTTGCATCTCGAACATTTGCTCGATGCATGCTTAGTGATGAGGGGTTAGAGGGTGTCGCTGCGTTTGTTGGAAAACGCAAAGCCAATTGGAATGAAGAGTCTTAGTTTAGACCGTTTTTAAAAACTGAATAATCAGTCAGGAATAATATTGATGAAACGCTTTAACAGTATATTGGTTGCCAACCGCGGTGAAATTGCTTGCCGAGTGATGCGGACTGCAAAAAAGTTAGGCTATCGCACAATTGCGGTGTATTCGGATGCCGATGCTGGCGCCCCCCATGTGGCGCTTGCTGATGAATCGGTGCGTATAGGCCCTGGACCCGTTGGGGAGTCTTATTTGGTACCTGAACTAATTCTTAAGGCTGCTAAAGATAGCGGAGCTGAGTCTATCCATCCCGGCTATGGGTTTCTAAGTGAAAATGCAGCCTTCGCTGAAGCGGTTGAGAATGCAGGGCTAGTGTTTATTGGCCCTACACAAGAAGCCATCGAAGTAATGGGTAACAAGGCTGAGTCTAAACGCCGTATGATTGCGGCAAAAGTCCCTTGTGTGCCCGGTTATGAGGGTCATGATCAATCGGATAAAACCTTGGTAAAGGAAGGGGCCAAAATAGATCTGCCGTTAATGGTTAAAGCCGCGGCGGGCGGTGGAGGCAGAGGAATGCGTTTGGTTGAAAACCAAAAGGATCTTGCCAATTCCATTAAGCTTGCTCGTGCTGAGGCCGAGGGAGCCTTTGGGTCTGGTGAGTTGATTCTTGAGAAAGCAATCATCAAGCCCCGACATGTAGAAATTCAGGTGTTTGCCGATACCTTGGGCAATACGATCCATTTGGGGGAGCGAGACTGTTCCGTTCAGCGTCGTCACCAAAAGGTCGTTGAAGAAGCACCTTGCCCAATTATGACGTCTGACTTGCGTGCAAGCATGGGCGTGGCTGCGATTAATGCGGCAAAAAGCGTTAATTACCGCGGTGCTGGAACGGTGGAATTCCTGCTTGATGGTACAGGCTCATTTTACTTTCTTGAGATGAATACTCGCTTGCAAGTAGAGCATCCGGTGACTGAGCTTATTACTGGTTTGGATTTAGTAGAGCTGCAGATTAATGTTGCTCAAGGCGAGCCTCTTGGGCTCGCGCAAGAAGATGTCAATCTGCAGGGCCATGCTATTGAGGTGCGGCTCTACACTGAAGACCCTAGTCAGGATTTTTTGCCTGCCTCTGGGCCGGTTGATCTTTGGGCACCTGCCTCTGGTGTAGGCATTCGTATTGATAGTGGAATATGCACAGGACAGTCAATTTCGCCGTTTTATGATCCGATGGTGGCAAAAATTATAGGCTTCGGCAAAACCAGAGAGATGGCAAGGCGAAGATTAATTGAAGCTCTGAAAAATACAGTTTTGTTTGGTACACCGAACAACAAGGACTTTTTGGTCGATTGTCTTGAAAAGCAAAGTTTTATTGATGGTGCTGCAACTACTGCCTTTATTGCAGAGGAATTTTCAGCCTCTGATATGGCGATTAGGCCCCCAGATTTTGTTGATAGTGCGGTGGCAGCCTGTATTGAATTAACCTTGGAAAATCAAAAACACCAGCAAAGTAGCTTGCTAGTAAGTGACTGTTTAAAAAATTGGACTAGTGCAAGTGCGATGGTTTCGCGTAAACAGTACCGGTTTGGTGAATTAACCCATGATTTATCGGTTTCTCCTATAGACAACAGCGCAGATAGCTACAAAGTGACGGACGCATCAGCAAATCGCAGTGCAGAGGTACAGTTTGTCAGTTTTGATAAGAATATCGCCCAGGTTCAGGTGGATAGCACTGTGGTATCAGTTCACTTTCAATTACTAAAGCACGGGCAGCTGTATTGCTCGGTTGACGGGCGTAGTGCGTTTTTTAAGGACATGATTATTCTCGATGGTGCCTTGGATGAAGGTGTTGGCGGTGGCCGTGTTATCGCACCTATGCATGGGTTATTGCTAGAGGTATTGATTAAGCCAGGTGATGAAGTTATTAAAGGGCAGACACTAGCGGTGCTTGAAGCAATGAAAATGCATTATGAGATACTGGCTGAGATCGATGGTACCGTGGAGGAGGTTAGTGCAGTGGCGGGCAACCAGGTTGCAGCCGATGATGTATTAATTGAAATCACCGAAAAAGACGACGCTTAACTGTTAAGAAGGATAATGCAATGAGTTTGAAGCTTTGGCACTGCGCTGGATCCCGTTCAGTCCGACCCCTCTGGACAATGGAAGAAATGGGCCTCGATTATGAACTCGAAGTGATGCAATTTCCTCCGCGGTTTCTTCATCCCGGTTATGCTGAGATGAATCCAATTGGAACAGTTCCATATTTTGTTGATGATAAGGATGGCCCTGATAGGGTTATTCAGATGACGGAATCTGCTGGAATTAGTCAATATCTTGTAGAGCGTTATGGTCCAACTAAGCTTGCGATTGCCCCGCATGAGCTTGGCTATGGAGACTATCTAAATTGGTTGCATCGAAGCGACGCGACTCTTACATTTCCTCAGACTTTGGTGCTCCGCTATACGCTCCTTGAGCCCGAAGCCAATCGACTACCCAAGGTTGCCGAAGACTACACAAAATGGTTTTATTCTCGTTTGCGTTCTGTTGAACTTGCCACTGCTGACTACGATTTTTTGGTGGCTAATCGATTTACCATCGCGGACATTACTGTAGGGTATGCGCTTTATTTGGCGGACACGCTGGGCTTGGCCCAAGGCTTCAAGCCCAATACGTTGGCATATTATGAACGACTCAAGCAGCGCCCTGCATTTCAGAAGGCTATCTCTCTGTAACTTTAATATGGCAACTAAATTCGAGATAAATGATGACTAAACATAATAAGTACCCAAATCTTTTTTCTCCTTTGGATTTAGGGTTTACCTCTATTAAAAATCGCGTGTTAATGGGATCAATGCATACAGGGCTTGAGGAGGCAGAAAATGGTTTTACTAGATTAGCGGCCTATTTTGCAGAGCGCGCTCGTGGTGGTGTAGGCATGATGATTACTGGCGGTATATCACCGAATATGGAGGGTGGTTTTGGGGCTAAATTATCTACTCCTGAAGAGGCTGAGGATCATAGGCTAGTGACTAAAGCTGTTCATGATGTTGATCCTGAAATAAAAATCTGTATGCAGATTCTTCATGCAGGGCCACTGGCTGGGACTCCTAGCTGTGTGGCGCCATCGGCGATACCTTCTCGGATATCACGAATCGTGCCTATAGGCCTTGACGAAGCAGGCGTGCAAAAGCAAATTGACGATCATGTGCAGTGTGCAAAGATGGCCCAGTTAGCAGGTTATGACGGCGTTGAAATAATTGGTTCGGCGGGTTATTTACTGAGTACTTTTCTTGTGGAGAAGACTAATCAGCGAGAGGATAAATGGGGGGGTAGCTATGAAAATCGTATGCGTTTTCCTCTGGAGATTATGCGTCGTTGCAGGGCTGAGGTGGGGGACGATTTCATTCTTATTTTCCGTATCGCAGCGATGGATATGCTGCAGGGAGGGATGTCGTGGGATGAGGTAGTCCTGCTTGGTAAGGAGATGGAGAAAGCTGGCGCGACGATTATAAGTACCCACTTCACATGGCATGAATCCACAGTGCCAACTATAGCAACTATGGTTCCAAGAGCTGCGTTTGCTGGGGTAACAGGCCGGTTAAAAAGAGAATTAACTATTCCAACAATTACAAGCAATCGCATCAATATGCCTGATGTTGCCGAGCAGGTCCTTGTTGATGGTCATGCGGATATAGTTTCTATGGCGCGGCCAATGTTGGCAGATGCTGAACTCGTTAATAAGGCCTTTGAAGGGCGAGAGGATGAGATTAATACCTGTATTGCATGTAATCAGGCTTGCCTGGACCATACCTTCACCGGCAAATCGGTCAGCTGTCTCGTTAATCCTAGAGCCGCTCATGAGACTATACTTAACTATAGGATGGCAGCTAAAAAGAAGAGGATTGCTGTCGTTGGTGCCGGTCCAGCAGGTATGGCCTATGCGACTGTCGCCGCTGAAAGGGGACATAAAGTCACCTTATATGATGGAGCGTCAGAAATTGGTGGTCAATTTAACCTAGCTAAAAAAGTACCGGGCAAAGAAGAGTTTTACGAAACCTTGCGTTACTACAAGCGTATGCTGGAGATACATAAGGTGGATGTGCGTCTCAAAACTATGGTTTCCGCAACTGAGCTGTGCAAGGTTGGATATGATCATGTGGTTGTCGCTACAGGTATTACACCTCGAGTACCAGATATTCAAGGAATTGATCATGCTAGTGTGGTGAGCTATATCGATGTTATTCATGGTAATTGCAAGGTAGGCAAGCGTGTCGCTGTAATGGGAGCCGGAGGAATTGGCTTTGATGTATCTGAGCTAATTATGCACAGCGGTGTTTCAGCTGCTTTAGATAAAGATGTCTTTGCGAAAGAATGGGGCATTGATTTTGAAAATCACCCTCGCGGCGGTGTTACAGGCGTTCAGCAAGAGGTTAATAAAGCTGATCGACAGGTCTATTTGTTGCAGCGTAAATCGACTCCAGTGGGAAGAGGTTTGGGTAAAACCACTGGTTGGACCCATCGTATTTCTTTAGCACAACGTGGTGTGAAAATGATCAACGGTCTTGAGTATCAGAAGATTGATGATAAAGGCTTGCATGTTACTAACAACGGCATTCCAGACGTGATTGAGGTAGATACTGTGATTGTTTGTGCTGGTCAGTTATCAAATAGAAGTCTCTACGATGAGGTTGTCGCGCTTGGGGCCGACGCAAGCTTAATCGGTGGCGCCTTTGAGGCCGCTGAGTTAGATGCCAAGGCAGCTATTAACCAAGCGAGTTATCTAGCAGCGGAAGTTTAGATTTAGAATCTGATAGCATGACGTTTACGTATCTCTCCCAACGGTCAATACGCGACATAAATGTGCATTCTGATGTCACTTAATTGCAGAGTTGTTGAAGAATTGTGATTAGCGCCTACTGCGCGCAATTCGAGCCCTCTTACTTATTCCAAATCTTAATGGTTAATATGACCAGCGGGACGCGTATAAAGGCCGGCAAAACTATTGACGTAATGTCTGCCATAACATACGATCATTTTAAGAATTTATTTCAAGGGAGTTAGCTAAGTGGATATCAAATTTTCAGCCGAAGACATCGCCTTTCGTGATGAGGTAAGGGCGTTTTTTGCAAAAGAGTATGACGCAACTGTTGCCGAGCAATTGAGCGGCAGGGCGGGGATTGAATATAAGAGCGCTATTGTGAGTTGGCAAAAAAAGCTCCACGCTAAAGGCTGGATTGCGCCTGGTTGGCCAAAAGAATACGGCGGTACTGGATGGACGAGCACGCAAAAATTCATCTACGAAACAGAGCGAGGCTTGGCGGGTATTCCTGATGTGGTGCCCTTTGGCCTCAAAATGGTCGCGCCAGTTATATATACATTTGGTAATGAAGAGCAAAAGGCTAAGTTTCTTCCACGAATATTAGAGAGTGAAGATTGGTGGTGCCAGGGTTACTCAGAACCAGGAGCTGGGTCTGACCTAGCCGCTTTAACAACCAGTGCAGATTATGCGGGGGATAACTATATTGTTAATGGCCGTAAAATTTGGACGACGTTTGCTCAGTACGCAGACTGGATTTTTTGTTTAGTGCGAACCTCTAAAGGTGTTCGTCGGCAGGAAGGGATCAGTTTTCTGTTAATTGATATGAAATCTCCAGGAATCACAGTTAAGCCAATAGTAACGATCGACGGCAAGCATAGTCTCAATGAGGTGTTATTTGAAGATGTAGCGGTTCCTACTGAGAACCTTATTGGAGAGCAGGATAAAGGGTGGACCTACGCCAAAGCTCTGCTGGCGCATGAGCGAACTGGTATGGCAGAAGTGGCAGATTCAAAGCGTATGCTAGATGGCCTGAAAAAGCGCGCAGTAGCAGAAGTCAATGGCGGCAAGCCGATGATTGAGGACCCAGTGTTTCAGATGCGCATGTCAGATATTGAAATGGAGCTGATGGCACTGGAGTACACAGAACTTCGCGTGTTTGCTTCGATGGCTGCTGGTGGCATGCCCGGTCCTGAGTCTTCTCTGCTAAAAATAAAAGGTACAGAGATAAGTCAGGCTATTCACGAATTGCAATTGCAGCTAGCTGCAACTTATGGAGGAGCATTACCTGGTGAGCTTAGTAGCGATGAATTAGGTCACGACTTTGCGGCTGAGGCCCGAGGAAAATACATGTATGGCCGTGCAGCAACAATTTATGGCGGCTCAAACGAAGTGCAGCGTAATGTTATTGCAAAAGCAGTTTTAGGCCTATAAGACGGCTTTTACAGGCCACAAAGAGATATCAGGAGTTTTAAAATGAATTTTGAGTTTTCCGAAGAGCAGACAATGATAAAAGATAGTGTAACGCGATTTGTCCGCGAGCAGTACGATTTTGATACGCGACGCGGTATTGTTGAGTCCGCTGAGGGCATTAATCGTGATTTTTGGTCAATGTTTGCAGAGCTTGGATGGTTGTCAGTGCCGTTTGCGGAGGAATACGGTGGTTTTGGTGGCAATGTCGTTGATATAGCGGTTGTAATGGAAGAATTAGGCAAAGGTATAGTAGTGGAACCCTACGCATCTACAGTAGTGGTTTTCGGCGGCCTTCTGTCTGCTGCTACTAACCAAGATCTTAAAGCTTCCGTTATTCCCACCATAATCGAGGGGAACTGTTTAGGTTCATTTGCTTATATGGAGCCGCAATCTCGTTTTGAAATGACCGATGTGACTACCACTGCTGAGGCAGTTGAGGGAGGTTATACGCTTAATGGTGTAAAAACTGTAGTTGCGAATGGTGGCACTGCTAATAGTTTTATTGTTAGTGCCCGTACTAGTGGCGATCAATTCGACCGCAGCGGTATCAGTTTGTTCCTAGTGGATTCGACAGCGCCGGGTGTAGAGGTTAAATCTTACAAAATGATGGATGGACAAAGCGCTGCCACGGTGACTTTTAACAGCGTGTCTGTTGGTGATGCTCAGATGTTAAATGCCGTAGGCGAAGCAATGGATCTCATTGATCAAGTCATGCCTCAAATTTTGATTGGTCTATCAGCTGAGGCGCTTGGGATTATGTCAACACTCAATTCATTGACCGTCGATTACTCCAAAACTCGTCAGCAGTTTGGTACTCCAATTAGCTCATTTCAGGTATTACAACACCGTATGGTAGACACTTTTATGGCTTGTGAGCAGACTAAATCAATGCTTTATCGAGGTCTTTGCGAGTCAAAAAGTGTTTCTGAAGGTGAAACCGACGATTCAGCTCTCGCTAAAACCGTTCACGCTTTAAAAGCTACAGTAGCTCGATATGGTAAAACGATTGGAGAGGAAGCTATCCAGCTTCATGGTGGTATCGGGATGACTGATGAACTTAATATAGGCCACTATGTGAAGCGGTTGATGATGATTAACACTACATTTGGCGATGGAGACTATCACCAAAAGAAATTTAATCAGCTTAGTTACATGAGCTAATTTTGAGTAGTCTGCTGCTTGGCGGGTCAGTCTTTATAATTGCTGTGGTTGCATATTTTTCGGTTAGCAAAGATGCTCTATCACAGTATGATCTACCGCTAGGGCAGCGCTTCGTCTCTACTGATCCATCGGTCGTAGAGCAATCTCAAAAAGCGTTAAGTCGTATTAAAGCTAAAGTTAGAGCGGCTACCGGTCGTGGTGCGGCTCTGTCGGGCAAGAAGCGTGTAGATCACATGCGTAATGTGATGGATAACTTCTTTGCTCACGTTGAAGTAAAAAGCAAAATTATTTCGACCACGGCAGGTACTGTCCGCGCGGAGTGGGTTGTAGCGCCAAATGCCGATAGTTCACGTCGCTTGCTGTACATTCATGGCGGTGCTTTTTTCGCCGGTAGCCCGCGCAGCCATCGCGTTATTACTAGTAAGTTGTCGGAGATTAGTAATTGTGCGGTTCTGTCTATCGATTACCGACTAACCCCCGAATATACTCGACTTGACTGTCTTAAGGACTGTCAGGACGGCTATGTTTGGATGTTAAGCAATGGGCCAGAGGGTGGCTCTCAGGCTGTAAATACTTATGTCGCAGGAGACTCTGCAGGTGGTAATTTAGCTTTGTGCTTAACTGCCTGGATAAGAGATAGCGAGAAGCGAGTTCCCAATGCAGTAGTCGCTCTGTCCCCCATAACTGATAGTCGATTAGCAAGTCCGAGCATCAAGGCTAACTTGGAATCTGATGTTATTTTAAAATCTTTGGCGAAACAATTGTCTTGGGTGCCTAGTATGTTTATTAGCCTCGTTGCGAGACGGTTGGCGAAACATGATACAAAGGATCCTAGAATTTCGCCGTTGCTGGGGGATTTGTCGGGCTTGCCTCCCATATTGGTTCAAGCTAGTGATAGTGAAATACTCAGAGACGATGGCAGGCGTTATGTTAATAAAGCAGTTGCCGCAGGTTCAAATGCAGTATTGCAGCTTTGGGCTAACATGCCTCACGTTTGGCAAATTTTTGACCCAGAACTACCAGAGGCCAGTGAGGCCTTTGAAGAAATTAGATTGTTTTTGGAACGTCACACTTAACTTCTGCTAGGAGCTTGGGTTATCAGATTTATTGTGGTACATTTTATACGAATTAGAATAAAGTAAGGGGAAAGCAAATGGAATGGCTGAAAAAATATGACAACTATTATTTGATGTTGGGACGCACCTTACTAGGGCTTTATTTTATCGGTCCTGGCATGACTAAGGTAGCTGGTTATCAAGGGTATTTAGACTTAATGGCAAGTAAAAGCGTCCCTTTGGTTGAGGTTTTACTGCCTTTGACCATTCTGATTCAGGTAGGAGCAGGTTTGTGCCTGATCGCGGGCAAGAACCTGCGAGTCTCGGCTCTGCTACTTTTTGGTCTGACTATTATTATTAATCTCTTTATTCATAACTTTTGGGCTCTCGCTGGAGACCCAGGTCAAGCGCATGAGATACAGAATTTTGTCAAAAACTTGGCGATAGCAGCGGGGCTTCTGGTTCTTGCAACAAAAGATAAGAGCTAGAGCGTTTTTCTGTCTAGCATTAGTCTAGTAAGAGAGGGGCTAAAAGTTTTCGATGATGCTGTGGGTCGCCGTATTGCTGCTGAGTCCATTGGGCTCGGCGAATATAAAGCATGGCATCGCAATCATAGGTAAAGCCCATGCCGCCATGGAATTGTACTGCTCTGTCACCGGCAAATGACAATGCATCTGCAGCCTGAGCTTTGGCCATTCTACAGGCAATTTCGGTGTCTTTATCTAGCTCGCCATCGCCAATTAGAGTGGCAGCATGGTAGATAAAGGTTCTCGCTGAATCCATTTGAATCAGCATCTCAACAGTGGGGTGCTTTAAAGACTGATAAGAGCCTATTAGCCGATCAAATTGCTTTCGGGTTGTAAGGTAATCCACGACGGTATCAAGAGCTCCAGCTGCGGATCCGGTGGCTTCTGATGCTATTAACAATGCCCCGATCAAGCGCAGGTCTGCTAATGCGGCTCCACCGCTCGGAAGAATAGCATCAGATTGGATGGTCACACCTGTAAAATCAACGTTAGCTGCCCGTTTAGTCTCGTCGACAAGGGTTTTACAGGCTATGGCGTTGCTAGCAAGCTGTGATGATTCAACAATTACTAGCACCTCAGCGCCGTCATGCTGGGCAAGCACTAGGAAAAAGTCGCTAACTGATGCATCGTGCACTAGTAATTTTTTCCCTTTTAACTCAAGTTGATCATCTTTCCCGGTTAGTACGCATGAAGTACTGGTTGCTCCCCAATCTTCATTATCTAGCAGGGCTAAAGTGCCGATGGTTCCCTGTACCATAGCTGGCAGCCACTTGGTTTGCTGTGACTCGCTGCCACCGCGCACAATTGCTTGGGCGGCGATAGTTGCTGAGATATAAGGTGTGCATAGCATATGCCGTCCCATGCTCTCGACAAGTGGCACTGTTGCTCCAATACCCATGGCGAAACCACCAAACTGCTCTGGAATTGAAAGTCCGGTCCAGCCTAGGGCTACCATTTCATCCCATACATCTTGGTTAAATCCTGTTTCAGATTTAAGAAGGCTTCGTACTGCATCACCATCTGACTTGTCTCTACAAAATGCTTGTGCACTATCGAGGATCATTGCTTGTTCGTCAGAGAATGCCATTGAAAGGTTTGCTGATCTTGTCATGGTTTTTTCTAATCCTTTGGTAGTCCGAGCACGTGCTCACCAATGATATTTGCTTGAATTTGGCTAGTACCGCCGCCAATTGTCGTAGAAAAGTTATTCATATAGGCCCGTTGCCAAAATCCACCTTCGACTGCATCTTCATCGCCAACATACAAGGCGCTAGAAGCACCTTGGAGTGTCAGAGCATATTGCCGCATCCGGCGAAAAAACTCAGTTCCACGAAGCTTGGTAGATAGGGCCAGAGAGTTTGGATAATCAGCACAAAGCGCAGGTATTTTTACTCTTTTCTCGGCGAGGTAAAGAGCTTGCTCTTCTATCAAAAACTTAACAAGGTTATCTCGTGTTACTGGATCTTTCATCAGCGGTTGGCCGTCGCGCTGGACGTCTTCAGCAATCCGTAACAGGTCATCCATGACTGTTGCTAGAATGGATACTCCGCCAGCTGCTCCGGCTTCGGCACCTCGCTCATATTGCAGGGTTTGCATGGCGATGCGCCAACCATGCCCCTCTTCCCCCATCAGGCAGCTAGCAGGGATGCGAGCATCAGTGAAAAATGTCTCAGTAAAGCCGTAATCCCCTGTTAGCTTCTGGATTGGCGAAGTGGTAATTCCATCTGCACCCATGGGTGCCAAGAAGAAAGAAAGACCGTTATAGCGACGTTCGACTTGAGAATCGGTCCGAGCAAGAAGTATCATGTATTTGGCATAATTGCCCATGGTCGTCCAAATCTTACTGCCGTTAATTACATACTCATCGCCATCCCGTTCTGCGCGCGTCTGGATACTCCCCAAGTCAGAGCCATGATTTGGCTCAGAAAAGCCCTGGCACCATATATCTTCTCCTGTGAGAATGCCTTTGAGATAGGTTTCCTTTTCAAAATCCGTACCAGTATCAATAATTAACGGCCCAGCCCAACCGAGCCCAATAATGTTAAAGCAAATTGGTACACGAGCACGCTTCATCTCTTCGTCAGCAATTTGCTGGAAGATGCGGGGCATACCACCACCGCCATACTCCTTTGGCCACGCCATGCCTAGGTAACCTGATGACCAGACCTTGTACTGCCACTCCCTAAGGAAGTCCAAAACCTGCTCTGAACCAACTTCCATAAATGTTTGAGGAAGAAGAAAACCTGGATCTGCTGGAGTATTGTGCTTTATCCAGTCAACAACACCATTACGAAAGTCTTTTACTTCGGCGGTTTCAAGCTGCTGGTCTTCACTAAGTGGATTGTTTGTTGTCATGGGATCCTTCTCTCTTGGGTACGATGTTAACCTTAGATATCTTTAAATTATACGTCTTTTTAATTGGTGCCATTCGATAGAGATTTAGTGCCACATATTAGTGGGCAGTACTACAATATTTCTACTCTCTTAAGGCTTATATAATTTAACAAATTAGATTGATCAACTTATTTAAGTAACTGATAAATATAAGTTAATTATGTTAATTCGATAAGTTTATTTGTTGCGGTTGCTGTCGCTATTAATTTGTCATTTTGAAACAGTTCAGCAGTTGTAAATACTATGGACTTCCCCATCTTCAGAACTCTAGCTCTGGCTTCCACAGGGGAGGGACGGCAAGGCTTTAGATAGGTTATATCCAGATTGAGGGTTAGTGGATTAACCTTAAAGTCATGGGCATGCAGTACGTATTGTGCCATGGCGGAATCAAGCATCCCAGCGATAAACCCTCCTTGAACAATTGTCCCATTTGAATGGGTAAGCGCGATTGACGGCTCAAATGTGCAGAAGTAGGTTTGGTTGTGATCCTCAAACCAATAATTTTTGAATCCCAGCAATGCTAGAAATTCAGGCTTTTCAGCTAAAAATGTCTCCATCGAGGGACTAAGACCTTGCATGTTTCAAAACTCCTTGGTTAATGCTGAATATTGTACTAAGGCGAAATCTTTATTGTTATTTATTTTTAAGATGAAAATTGCCTATACTAAAGTGTTTAAGAAAAATAATTGGAGATAACAATGAAAATAAAAACAATAGTAATTTTATCACTCACTGTCATGACTTCATTTATTGCCCATGCAGAACCCTACGGGTCTCATGCGTCTGATAAGTGGCAGATATGGGCATATTCAACTGCAGCGCCTTCATTTATTGGTAACTTTGCCACGATTATGGGTCAAAATGGTAAGGTCTTGAGGGAGGGATCGAATGGATGGACGTGCACTGCTACTAAACCAATGCCGGAGAAAGGGTTCAAGACCGCGCATCATGCCTTTGCTTTATGTGCTGACGCAGAGGGGTTTAAATGGGCCGGCGCCTATATGGCCGGTGAGAAACCAGACATGGATAGAGATGCTTATATCTGGATGTTACATGGTGATACAGGGGAGGATAATACAATGCCTGGTGGCGATAAAAGTATGGCGATGAAGCACGATCACTGGATTGAGTCTGGGCCACATTTAATGTTGATGCCTAAAGATCCTGCGACTATCGCAGGCTTTTCGTCAGATTTTACCACTGGAGCGCCTTATCAGATGTTTAAAGGCACTGATTACGCACATCTGATGATTCCATTCGAGGGCTACTACAAATATCAACCAAAGTCAGCACCGAAATAACGATAATATTTGTTAAGCGCATCACATAACTCTTGATATGGTTACACCCTGGGTTGGACTGTGATAAGGTCTCTGCTGATTTTTAGTGCCACTACTTTTCAGCACTAAAGGACCAATTATTACAGTCTAGCGCAGGGATCTGAATCATGGATACACCAAATATATCTGACAACTCCAATCACGAAAAAACGATCATGGGCCATCCCCGTGGTCTGGTGATTCTGTTCTTAACCGAAATGTGGGAGAGGTTCTCATATTACGGTATGAGAGGTCTTCTAGTGGTTTATCTGACGCAGCATTTTTTATTCTCTGATGAAAAATCAAGCCTGTTATACGGGGCATATACTGCTTTAGTATATGTGATGACTATTATTGGTGGATCCCTTGCAGATCGGTACCTTGGTGCGCGTAAAGCTGTGACGTTTGGAGCGATTTTATTAACCTTAGGTCACTTTGGAATGACCTTTGAGGGCAGTGGTTCTAAACAGATTCTTAGTTATAACGATAGTCAGTACCAGATTGCACTGGACGGCCGCGGTGGCGATGCTAAACAACAAATTATCACAGATAGTGGTAAGTCGTATGTCACTTTTACCGAAACTGATATGGTCGTTGCTGAGCCCGGAGTTGTTGATTTACCTGAAGTGATTTCCAGGGATGACTTTTTCATGAGTGTTGAGACAGAAGAGGGCTACCTCAACATGCTTTACTTATCCCTTGCGCTATTAATCGCTGGAGTAGGCTTTCTCAAAGCAAATATTTCAACGATTGTTGGCTCTCTGTATGGGTTCGGTGATGCTCGTCGTGATTCTGGATTTACGATTTTCTATATGGGTATCAATATGGGTGCTTTCTTGGCATCTATTTTCTGTGGTTATCTAGGGATTGTACATGGTTGGAAGTACGGCTTCGGATTAGCAGGCATTGGCATGTTGATAGGCCTCCTCGTATTCTTATCAAGCCAAAGTTGGCTTGAAGGTAAGGCTGAACCTCCGTCAATGGAAAAACTAAAGGAGAAAGTATTTCTCTTCATCAATGTAGAGTGGATGTGTTACATGGTTGGCTTTGCGATTGTTGCTGTATCCATGTTCTTGGTGATGAATGAAGAGTTGGTGGGTGGTATTTTAGGACCAATTGGTATTGTCATGATGTTGGGAATGATCGGTTACTCAATGCTTCAGTTGCAGGGTGATGAACGTTCACGAATGCTTGCAGCTATCTATTTTATTCTCGCACAGATTCCGTTCTGGGCTCTTTTTGAGCAAGCCGGATCGTCCCTTAATCTTTTAACTGCGAGGCTGGTCGATCGAGAAATATTTGGTTGGTCCGTTCCTGGTCCGGTGTTTCAGTCTCTCAACGCTGGCTATATCTTTATGTTTGCGCCTCTCGTGGCTTGGTTGTGGATATGGCTAGCCAAGCGAGATCTTAACCCTTCCACGCCGATCAAATTTGCCCTCGGTGTTGCATTGGCTGGATTGGGTTTCTTAGCTCTCGTTGCTGGTATGAAGGGGTCTGGCGAAGTTGGCTTAACTCCAGTTATCTTTATTTTCTTAATCTACTGGATTCACACCATGGGTGAGCTGATGGTTTCACCAGTTGGTTTATCGGCAGTTACAAAACTTGCTCCAGCAAGAATTGTCGGTATGACTATGGGTGCTTGGTTCTTATACTCAGGCTTATCTAATTTTTTGGCTGGCATTATCGCGCGAACTACAGGGGCTGAAACAATTGGAGGTCAAATGACCAATGTTGCAGCGGCTAAGGCTGGATACATAGAAGTCTATTCTCAGGTTGGGTTTATCGCCATCGGTATTTCGGTGCTGATGTTATTGATATCACCTGTTATTACTAAGATGATGCATGGAGCAGATTAGTATTTTGATTAGTCTATGAGTATCACTTTAAGATTTATCGTATTGGCATCTGTGACCCTGGTGCTGACTGGCTGGGTCTAACGACAGAGGTGGCTAAGGTGCTCGTTTCTGGGGTCGAAGAAAAGGGTGCCAAGTCAGGTTAGGACGTAAGTATCGCCCAATGGGTTAGAAGTAGCCATTCTAAGCTAGAGACACCGATTGTGGCGGCTACGGCATGGAAAGAGCGTACCTTCCAGAGCGATTCGGTGAAGCAAACTAAGCAATTCAGACAAGCTCAATTGGCCGTCGATACCGCATGGTCAAAATTATCGCCACCGAATATTTTCGATTCATGTTACTGTTTTTCTCAATTCCGCTGACTAGCGAAATTCTTTCGTAATCAGAATCGATGTTTGTGTAAGGTATATATTGACAGTTACAATGCCAATAAAAGATTATATCGCTTCATTCATGTAAATCATAAAAGGACAGAAAAATGCCACAAATCATTAAGAAATCTGAGATTCAACAATATGTAGGTCATGTATGTGAGCCGACTCCTTGGTTTGAAGTTACCCAAGAGCAGGTTAATGAGTTCGCTGAATGCACACTTGATCGGCAGTTTATCCATATTGACCCAGTCGCGGCGGCTAATACCCCGTTTGGTGGGACCATTGCTCACGGATTTTTGACTCTTTCGATGCTGTCTTACTTCTCTGAGAGCTACAATCTTCTCATTGAAGGGATCTATATGGGCGTTAATAAAGGTTTTGACAAGGTTCGTTTCGTCGCCCCTGTGCGCGTGGGTAGCAAGATACGCTGCCACGCGACAGTTATGGAGATCACAGAAAAACGCCCAGGGCAGTATGATTTTAAAATGGAAATTACCGTTGAAATTGAAGGCGGGGATAAGCCTGCTCTTGTAGCTGAGTGGCTAAGTGTTCAGATGGCTAAGTAGTTTACAATTAAATTGAGTTATACGAGGTAGGTAATGAGTATTAATTTTGAAGGAAGAGTAGCAATCGTAACAGGTGCCGGAAATGGTCTTGGTCGTTCTCATGCACTTGCACTTGCAGAGCGTGGCGCCAAAGTTGTTGTTAATGATCTTGGTGGCGCTCGCGATGGGACGGGCGCTTCATCTGATGCAGCCATGGAGGTTGTTGGATTGATCCAGGCGGCTGGTGGTGAAGCTTTCGCTCATGGTGCGAATGTTGCTAAGTTTGATGAAGTTGAAGATATGGTTAAACAGGCTATGGATAAGTGGGGTCGCGTCGACATCTTGATTAACAATGCCGGTATATTGCGTGATAAATCCTTCAGCAAGATGGAGTTGGCAGATTTTCAGTTAGTGATGGACGTGCACTTGATGGGTTCGGTTAACTGTACTAAAGCGGTTTGGGAGATTATGCGTGAACAAAATTACGGCCGTATTGTAATGACTACTTCATCTAGCGGTATGTATGGAAACTTTGGCCAAACAAATTATGGTGCAGCCAAGATGGCAGTACTTGGTTTTATGAACACCCTGGTACTGGAAGGGGGTAAAAACAATATTCATGTTAATGCTCTAGCCCCAACGGCTGGCACTCGTATGACTGAAGATCTTCTACCGCCTCCCGTGCTAGATTTAATGACCGCTGAATCTGTTTCTGCTGGAGCTCTCGTTCTTTGCGATGAGGCTGCGCCCACACGCACAATTCTTTGTGCTGGCGCTGGTGGCTACGCCACAGCGGGCATGTATGAGACTGATGGTATCTTTATGACTAAAGAAAGTCAGAATCCCGATGAGATCGTTGCCAAATGGGATGAGTTGTCGGATATATCGGCTCACAAAGCGCTTGAGTCTGGGGGAAAGCAAACCGAAAAGTTCGTGATGAAAGCAATGGCGGCATTGCAGAGTTGAACAACGAGGTAGCAATGCTCAATGAAGATGAATAGAGTTGTAGACCTAGTCATTATGCCAGTAGCTCGTATTACCAGAATTTTTTAGGGGCAGTTATGTCAGCGACCAAATTTGTTCAGTCGAATAGTATTCGTATGGCCTATGAATCTATGGGGCCTGATGAAGGACCAACAATTATCCTTGTGGCAGGTTTGTATAACCAATTGATTCGTTGGCCAGTGACGTTTTGCCAGCTGTTGGTAGCCAAGGGGTACCGAGTGATTCGCTTCGATAATCGAGATATTGGATTAAGCGAAAAAATGGACAATCAGATCGCCCCAAGTTTATTTAGACTAGCTCTGAGATCTTTTTTTGGTATTCCGGTAGAGGTACCCTACACATTAGAAGATATGGCGGCTGATACTGTTGGTCTGATGGATGCTCTATGCATTAAAAAGGCACATATTGTCGGGATGTCTATGGGAGGCATGATCAGCCAACTAGTGGCGAGCTTGTACCCAGAGCGTATTCTTTCATTGACTTCAATTATGTCTACTACCGGTGCTTTTGGTAAGGGTATGGCATCTCTGGCTGTTGCAAGGCAGATGGTCAAACCTATTCCAAAAGGCGTTTCCGCATTAGAAAATTCAGTCAATACTCGTCAGATGTTTGCAAGCCCAGCTTACCCTCAAACTGATGAGGAGGTGGCTGCTGAGGTAAGGCGGGAGTTTGAACGCTCCAATTATCCCGCGGGGTACTTACGCCAGATGGCCGCAATACGGGTTGCGCCCGACCGTAAAAATCTTCTCCGTAAACTCAAGTTGCCCACACTAATTATTCACGGTAATCAGGATACTCTGGTGGATGTCAGTGGAGCTATAGAAACGAAAAAAAATATAACTCATGCTAATTTGGTTCGATTTGAGGGTATGGGCCATACTCTACCAGATGCATTATTGGAAAAGTTTGCAGAACTGATTCATGAAACTGCCTGTCAAGCGTGAGAATACTTTTTTTGATCCCTCCCTTAATTGGGAGGGCATGTTTCAACATTTAGTTATTCATAGTAATTGAGATTTTACCAAAGTGTTTATTGTCAATTTGATGCTGAAAAGCGGCGCCTAAGTCTGCAAGATCAAAACTATCGCTAATGATGGGTCTGATGTCTGAATTGTCTAGATAGTCGACCATGGCAAGTTGAGATTGCTGGTTAGCCATGGCGATACCGCTAAGATTGATTTGCTTCATAAAAATACGGGGAAGGATTATTTCACTGACGGCAGGCCCACTCAGAACTCCAATTAAGGCGATGTGGCCACCCATCTTGACTGCGCGGATGGATTCGCCAAATGTACCGCCTCCACCGACTTCAATAACATGGTCAACGCCAAGACCATTAGTTTTTGCAAGTACTGCTTTGCCCCACGCTGGCTCTTCTTTGTAGTTTATGACTTCGTCAGCACCTAAAGACAGTAGCTTATCCATCTTTCCAGCAGATGAGGAGGTAGCTATTACCTTGGCACCCATGGATTTAGCCAGCTGGAGCGCAAATATGGACACTCCGCCGGTTCCCTGAATTAACACAGTCTGACCTGGCTTTAGGTTGCCGCGATCCACCAGAGCTCTCCAAGCTGTCAAGCCCGCGCAGGGAAGGGTTGCTGCTTCAGCCATTGACCAACCCGAGGGCATACGGGTCACAGAGTCCTGTGAAATTGCTATGTACTCGGTAGAGTAGCCATCTTCGTTATCACCAATGAAACTGAGGTTTTCAGCCTTAGGATCGCCATCAATCCAGTTTGGGTAACAGCAACTAATTACCTGGTCTCCAATTTTCCATTTGGTGACGCCAGAACCGACCTCCGCGATCTCTCCAGCGCAATCGGAAAGTACTACACGACCATCTTGGGTGGGTATATGACCTAACGCTACAAGCAAATCGTGGTAATTAAGACTACTTGCAAACACTTTTACCAATATCTCACCTTTACCAGGAGACGGTTTAGGTGATTGGACAAGTTGTAAATTGTTGAGTCCACCGGGATTGGAGAGCTTAATTTGTCGCATAAAAGATGCCTTTGGCTGGTTATCAATAGAAACAAAAGTTTTACACTTTCTAACGCAGGTTACAAACAAAAGATAAGCCGGATATCATCTTTTTGCTCAAAGAGTGGTGATGTAAATGATAGGTCAATATCGAAACGTAAGTACACGACTATCAGGTAGGGTTTTGCTAAACAGGTGCTGTGTCTAGCTTGTTTAGAAGTAGACTTACCAGCATATCAGCGTGATGTTCGACGATTTCTTCATCAAGACAATTAATGCCGAACTGTAATCTACATTCAGGCGCAGAGGAAAATATAGCTGCACAAGAACTATACAAAATATAATACCAGTGCATAAGGTCTCTAGGACCTTGCCACAAAGTTTCAGCATTGATCTGCTCTAAGTAATTTTTCTCATGTTGGAGATAATTTGTTACTAGATAATCAAGGCGCCAAGAGTCCTCACAAGCTACTTTATTATAAAAACGACCTATTTCAGGAAATTCTGCAGCGGTGCGGACGTACTCTCGAATTAATATTTCCACTCTTTCTTGAGGAGTTTTATCTAAAGAGAGACTTCCTTGAGGTTGTTTATCCCATCGCTTAGCAACCGGCCTAAAAATATTATCAGCGACCTTCAACCAGAGATTTTTCTTAGTTTTAAAGTGATAGACAAGCATCCCGCGCTTAACATTAGCATTAATTTCGATCTCGGAAATGGTAGTCGCATCATATCCCTTTTCAGCAAACATAGGAGTTGCTGTAGCAATCATTTTAGCTTTAGCAAGACGAGTTCTTGACTGCTCTTTTCGCTTGGGGTTACCTAGATGAGATTGTGCTTGAGAATACATTTCACGTCTCTTATTTTGTAATCTAGATAGTGAGGCCCAAGTCAGCATTCCGGTATCTAACTTGAGCCCATATTTATCCGTATTTCTATCGGCTAATATTGCTATTAGATTAGTATGACTAATAAACTTAAGCAAAGGTTAGCACGCAATGCTAATAAACTCCTAGTGGTTTTCTCAGATGAATGTCTAGACCGACCGCTATAGACCGTGTTGTCGAGAATTAATTTCCCTTATGGAGGTCTTGATTTAATTCAACAGCAGCTTTATTCGTTAAGCATTCGACAGTCCCGGTTATTGAATTGCGACGGAACAGAAGGTTAGAGGCACCTGAAAGGTCTCTTGCCTTTATTTTATTTGACACCTTTTTTTGATCGTCCAGCATGGTAACGACTGTTCCGCCGGTAACATACAAGCCTGCCTCGATTGTGCAGCCATCACCTAATGAAATTCCTACGCCCGCATTAGCTCCAAGTAAACATTTCTTACCCAGAGAAATAACTTCAGTTCCACCGCCTGACAGAGTCCCCATAATAGATGCTCCGCCGCCTATATCAGAGCCCGCGCCACAAAAGACCCCAGCAGATATTCGACCCTCTACCATATTAGGACCTTCGGTCCCGGCATTAAAATTAATAAAACCCTCGTGCATCACGGTAGTGCCTTCACCTACATAGGCCCCAAGTCTGACTCTACGCGTATCTGCGATACGAACACCTGAAGGAACAACGTAGTCGACCATTTTAGGGAATTTGTCTACGCAATCGACAAATATGGGTGTTCCAGCTAAACGTGCTTCTAGTGCTCGTGCTGGAAGTTCATTTATGTCAATCGCACCCATATTAGTCCAGGCTATATTTTTAAGCACACCAAAAACTCCCGTTATGTTTGTCTGGTGAGGCTTTACTAATCTGAGTGATAACAAGTGAAGCTTGAGATAGGCCTGAGGGACCGATTTTGGTGGGGCGTCCTCGGTGAGTAACACCGCTACGATTGATTTTGATGAAGTTTTTAACTGAGAGACGGTTTCAGCAAAGTCGCTTTGGCCATTAGTAATTAGAGCACTCTCGAGTGCTGAAAGCTGGTCAGTTGACGGCTCTATATCGGTCTGATTTGAGCCCAGAGCAGAGAACAGAATCGCTGTAACCTCAGGGTTGGGATCCAGTATAGGTGAAGGATAAAACACCTCTAGCCATTCTCCGGTGCTATTTTTTGTTCCAATGCCTATGCCACAACTGTAAATCTTACTCATGGGTCTATTTTTATCCTAAAGTTATTAGCCGAAAATTGATTCGTATAGATCGGGCTTAAAGCCAATGTTTATTCTACCGTTGTGATCCAAAATAGGGCGCTTAATCATTGTAGGGTTCGCTAGAAGCAGCACCGCCACATTGTCTTTAGTAGTACCATTCTGAATTGTTGGATCTAACTTACGCCATGTGGTTCCGCGCCGGTTTAAAACAGTTTCCCAGTCTGATTTTTCAATCCATCTGTTTATCTGGCTAAGCTCTAATCCGTTTGTGCGAACATCATGAAATTTGAAATCAATATTGCGCTCAACGAGCCACCGACGTGCCTTTTTTACGGTGTCGCAATTTTTGATGCCATATAGAGTAGTCACTGTATTTCTTCCAATCCTCTTATGCCCTTAACTATATCAAACCCCAGAGCTGTTAGCTTTTAAAATTACTGATTGACCGTCTATAAAGTTTTTTAGAAATAAAAAAGCCCCTCATAGAGGGGCTCATAAGTATATGTAATTAGACTTGCTAAAAAGCAAACTTTAGTCGCACATAAGCCATGCGGCCACGGGCGTCGTGTTGACGAGTGTCATAACTAAAGTTAACTGAATCCCACACCAAAGGAGGCTCTTCATCAGTTAGATTGAGAATACCCAGTGTGATTTGGGTGTCCAGAGAGGTTGCAGACAATTGATAGTTATACTGAGCATCCCACGTTAGCTGACTATCAATATTTTGTGAATAGCCTGCTGGCGGATTAGCTCGAGTTGTCTTATAACCAGCAATGTGACGAGCAGTTAGCGACGCGTGATGGGCACCGTTGATCCATCTCAATGATGCATTAGCTTTGGTGTCTGGTAGTGATCTGGCAAAGTTATCATGATTAAAGAGGCCCACAATATCTATGTTCGAACCACCAACGGGTATTTCGTAGCTCAAATAATGGCTGGCATCTAATGTCAGGCTGAATTCCCCCAGCGAATTTTCTGGAAAGTTATATACAAGCTCCAAGTCTATACCATCAGTAGTTACATTTGCGGCATTGAAATAATTGGTAGTTACCCCCACTAGATCTCCCGCTGAAGTGCGAATGACCTCTGGGTCTGGTGCGTCAGTCGCACTAGCTGTATCAGCAATTACTTTGCCTTGGGCACTTTCGATAGTGATCAAGTCAGTATAATCAACCGCCCAATAGTCCAGAGTCACTTGTAGGTTCTCATTGGGACTCCATACTGCACCAATGTTGATGTTGTCAGCTTCCTCCGCTTGGAGATTGGCATTGGAGTTTTGCGCTACGCGAATAAATACTGGCGTTCCTTTTGTAGTTCCATCGGCATTGAAGTCTTGAATCCCTTGGAGGCTAACGGCGCTGTTATAAAGTTGGTACAGCGATGCTTCTCGGTAGGAGGTTGACGCGGATGCTCGAAGAACCAAATCATCAGTTGCTTGAAAACGAGCAGATAATTTAGGATCAAATGTTGAGCCTGAATCGAGATTCTCGTAGCGACCTGCGAATTTTATTTCAAGCGAGTCGGTGACGTCACGTTGAAACTCAGAGAATACAGCCCACGCAGAGCGAGATTCATTGACATTAACCCCCCCACCTAGGAAGAGCAGGTCCGCCGGTTTAGAGAGATTACCTGCGGCGTCAAATTCAACCAGGCTAGCGTCATTACGATTCACATCAAGAGATTCGCTTCTTAATTGAAATCCAGACGCAAAGTTAAATCCGCCCACTTCTCCATCGACAACAAAATCAACTACGCTCAACGATGTTTTAATGTCTCGCTCTTCAGCAGTGCTAATATAGTCAATAAGTGCCTGACTATTTGCTAGTGGATCAAATAAATTCCAACTCTCGTTGCCATTGGGGCCACCAGATCCGGCAATAGCATCATCAAACCGAGATGTGCTCGTGTCAGGTTGAATGAGATTGGCGTTATACACGCTATGTGTTAAAGCGGCATTAAAATGATAGTCACCTATGTCACCATCGATCTCAAAAGCGCCTCGAAGATGATCGTTATCACGTGTTGCCAGTGGTGATGGAAAGGCTGACCCTAATGGACGGCCTAACCACAGTAGCGGCACTTCAAAGGGATTCCCAGCCTGGCCAGGAAGGATAGCACGGGAAGGACTCAGGTAAGCTAGCGCAGGATAGCTGGGTGACTGGGGATTATCTAATACTTCAACCCTTGCCCACATGAATTCGGCGTTGATATCAAAACCATTATCAAGAGTGTGCTCAATGTTTCCGAAGAGATGTGATCGTTTTTCTTTATTAACGATATTAAATCTTGGTCCGTACTTGAAGCCACAACGTTCACCACTAGCCTGGGGTATCAAAATACCACCGTTCTCTATACAGCTTGCATCGGCGACATTCTCTCCCGGAGTATATGTTCCTACGTATGGTCCAGACTCGACTGTTGATGGTCCGAATAATAGGAATGAATTTCCTAAACCAGAATTGGCATTCTCAATCAATGTTGGTCTTTCTGATCCATTAAGATTTGAACGATCCATATATTGCGCTGCAACAACAACATTTGTACTATCGTTCGACCAACCATGAAGAATACTGAGTTGCGTATCGGTCTGACTGTCAGATGTTGTTGATTGTTGAAAAACACCTACCTCGGTTCCTTCGAAATCACTGCGAGTGATGTAGTTCACAACGCCAGCAATCGCGTCAGAACCGTAAACAGAGGCAGCACCCTCTTTCAACACCTCCACACGCTCAACTGCAATAGCGGGAATCATATTGGTATCAACAAAACTTGATCCATCATTCGCCGTAGTGCCAGCTAGAGTGTTTCTTCGACCATTAACCAAAACGAGCGTTGATCCAAGCCCGAGACCCCTTAGGTTTACATTACTTGTTCCCTGTGCAGAACCGGAGGTAAAGGAGTCTGGCACGTTTTCTGCACCGGAGTTGGCGGTAAGATTGCGGGTAATATCAGATATCGACATCGCACCCATTTGATCTATAGTCTCTCGATCTATCACTACAATTGGAGACGCTCCGTCTTGTGGGCTAGATTTTATATAGGAGCCTGTAATAACAACCTCTTCAACTCTTGGATCCTGTGCAAAGGTTGCCGTGGTTATCGACATTAGCGGAATACATGCTAATAGTGATAGCTTGTTAATCTTCATGTTTTATTCCTCTGGAATATTTTAATATTTAATTGAAAGTTTCGTTTTAGTTCTTATAAAAGTTGTATTAATGTATAGACACAAACATTGTTTTATGTTACGTATGGCAATAGATATAGCCTTTAGTCTATATAATTAAGCATAAATTAAATAGCCCGACAGTACAATTCTACTTAGCTATTGGATGAAGGGTAAGCAACAAAAAGAACTAACCTATAACTAGACGATTACAAATCGTAAGTGCTGATGGAATATTACTTTGATGTGTGTTACGCACCATGATGATTGGCGCCATTTGTTAGTCGCCGTAGGGATTGTTCCTTGTCATTGAAATTATCTCTTGTGAGTAGAAGGTTAACCTTAGTTATCTGATGGGTAGAGCTAAGGCTTTCTTGTTATGAACGGGTTTTTTCGGTTGGGGTAACAGGTTTTACATATCTCGCAAATACGGCCATCACAACCTCGCGCAGAGCAGAACTCTCTGCCATAGAAGATAATTTGCAGATGCAGTTTGTTCCACCGTTCTTTGGGGAAAATCGCCTTTAAATCCCGCTCTGTCTGAGCAACATTTTTGCCTTTGGTGAGTCCCCAGCGTTGTGCCAGTCTGTGAATATGGGTGTCCACCGGAAAAGCAGGGTATCCAAACCCTTGCGACATAACAACTCCTGCAGTCTTGTGGCCAACTCCCGGGAGGCTCTCTAGACTGGCGAAGTTGTTTGGTACTTGTCCATCAAACTTCTCTACAAGAATTGTTGAAAGTTTTGAAATAGCTGAGGATTTTTGAGGGGCTAGACCACAGGGCCGAATTAGCTTATAGATTTCGTCTACAGGGATATGTTGCATCTCATAGGGGTTGTCAGCGAGTTTGAATAGGCTAGGAGTCACCTGATTTACCCGCTCATCGGTGCATTGAGCACTCAATAAAACTGCCACTAATAGCGTGAAGTTGTCTTTGTGATCAAGAGGAACCGGTGTTTCTGGATAAAGCTCATTCAAGCGGGCCAAGATATAGTCGGCTCGTTGTTTTTTAAGCATCTCTTTTATCCTTGAAGGATGATATAAAATCCTTGATTCGCAAGGCAGCCTCAATACATTCAGTTGTCTCGGCGACAAGTGCCATTCTGATCCGATTTTGCCCGGGGTTGTAATTCTTACTTGGCCTGGATAAAAACTGGCCAGGTAACAGGGTGATATTTTTTGAGGCATAGAGCTCCCGAGCAAACTCAATATCGTCTATAGGAGTTTTGGCCCATAGATAAAAGCTAGCGTTGGGTTCTGGAAAATCTAGGTAACCATTCAGAATTTGAGTTACTGCAGTAAATTTTTGGCGGTAGAGTTCTCGATTTTCAACTGTATGATCTTCATCGTTCCAGGCTGCGATAGATGCTTTTTGAACAGGCAGGGACATACTTGATCCATGATAAGTCCTGAATTTTAGAAAATCGGCTATTAGAGTTGCATCTCCAGCGACAAACCCTGACCTCAAACCTGGAAGATTAGACCGTTTAGACAAGCTATGGAAAACTACACACCTCGCATAATCATGACGTCCAATATATCTACACGCTTGAAGCAGTCCAATTGGTGGATTTTGTTCATCCAAGTAGACCTCTGAATAACACTCATCACTGGCGATAGTAAAGTTATATTTATCGGCCAGATAGATAGCTTGTTCCATTGCCTCTAAACTCATAACTGCACCGGTGGGATTGCCTGGAGAGCATAATTGTAATAATTGACATCGTTCCCAAATCTCAGGAGGGACTTTTGTTAAATCGGGAGTAAAGTTTGTCTCAGAATCGCATTTCACATAAAAGGGTTCTGCTCCAGCTAAGAGTGCAGCACCTTCATAAATCTGATAAAAAGGATTCGGCATGACGACAACAGGCAGACCAGCGCAGCCCCCAGTATTAATGGCACTCTGGGTAAATGAGAATAAAGCTTCTCTGGTGCCACATACAGGTAAAACGCTCTTGTCAGGGGTCACGCTATCTGGTGCTAAGTTAAAGCGTTTTATCAGCCAGTTGCAGATAGTAGTTCTAAGTTCCAAGGTGCCTCTGGTTGTGGGGTACTTTTCAATCTCATCGATAGAATTAGCAAGAACATCCTTAACAAATGATGGGGCTGGATGTTTGGGTTCTCCAATCGATAGCGATATATGGTTCAAATCTGAGGGTGGTAAAATATGCTTTTTAAGTGCACTTAATCGTTCGAAGGGATATGCCTGAAGCTTTTGAAGGTTAGGATTCATTGATTAATGGCGCACTTTTATTTGTTGAAGTTCATTTTTGTCAATATCGTCATGATTACGTTTGTCGAGTTCATTGCAGATTGCCAGTTGAAGTTCTTCATTGAGATCAGGATCGGTCAAGGGCTGATGATTGCTGTCAGTCAAGTAAAAGATATCCTCAACTCGTTCACCTAAGGTGGCGATTTTTGCATTATATAAGTTGAGACCAAAGCGCAAAAATATACTTGATATATGAGCAAGTAGTCCCGGCCGGTCAGGCGTAATAACTTCTAGCATTGTGGTATTAGTGTCACTATCGTTGCTTAATGAGGTGATGGTTTTTATTGCAAATTGCTTTAATTGGCGAGATGTTCTTCGTTGGATATCAAGATTAACAGACTCCGGCTTTTTAATCCCTTTCTTCAGCTCTTGAATAACTTTTCTGCATAAGTCTGGTTGATCGCCTATAGGTTGATCGAAATCATTAAGTACGTAAAAAACGTCAAATGCTTGGTCATCGCTGGTGCTCTGAAGTCGCGCATCTTGGATATTTAGTTGCAGTTTATCTAGAGTTCCCGCAATCACTGAAAATATTTTCTGACGGTTTCGTGCGTGCACGAATATTTGAGTGGCGATGGGTACTTCCACACCAATGTCTCGGATTAATACAACAGGTTCCTGAGGATTTTCATTATCAGCAATTGCGGTTGTGAAGGCGGCGATATCATCTGCACATTCCCTCAAAAATAGCTCGTCACCTACATCTTGCCATATATTTTCAGCGATAGAATTATCAATCCCCTTCGCATTTAAGCGTTCTAGTACTGCATTTTTTGCCGAGTTTACCCAAGTCGTACGGCTAGCTGGCGCGGTCAAACCTTGCTGCAGAACTCGTTTTGTTTCAAAGTATAGATTGTGCATTAATGAGCCTTTCCAGTCTGTCCATAACCGCGGATTTGTCGCGTTTATGTCTGCAACTGTCAGCAAATAAAGATGCTCCAAATGCATCAGGTCCCCCATGCGGCTGGCGAAGCGATGGATCACTTTAGGGTCTGATGTATCCTCTCTTTGCGATACTGAGGACATCAACAGGTGGTTTTTCACTACCCACTTAATAAGGTCTGTCTCCTCGGGCTTTAAGCCATGTCTCTCAGCAAACGATACAATATCAATAGCCCCGAGTTCAGAGTGGTCGCCACCTCGTCCTTTTGCTATGTCGTGATAGAGAGCGGCTATGGTAACGAGCTCAGGTTTAGCAAGATTTTTGTATAGATGGGACGCTACAGGGAAGGACTTTGCTATTTCTGGTCGCGCAAAACGACGCAAGTTTCTGATTACTTGTAGGGTGTGGACGTCAACAGGGTAAATATGGAATAGGTCATGTTGAGTCTGGCCGACAATACGTCCGAATTCAGGAAGATAAAGTCCAAGAATACCATAACGATTCATGCGTTGAAGTTGAAGGGATAGTTTAAATGGCACTTTTAATAAACGCATAAATAGGTTTATATTTTCTGGATTAGACCTATAGTTTTCATCAATAAGGTTTCTGTGCAGTCTTATCTGCCTTATGGTCGAAGCCCTTATGCCTAAAATGTTGTCATTTTCCCCAAGGATGACAAACAGCTCGAGTAGGGCCGGTGGGTGTTTGACAAAAACATCATCATCTACGGTATCGATATAATTATCACGGATTAAGAATCGATCATTAATCTTTTCTACTTTTTTTGTTTTCCCTTTACGGTAAATAGCTTCATCTAAATATTGGAGCAGTACATCATTTAATTCTCTTATTGACAAAACAACCTGGTAGTACCGTTGCATGAATTTCTCAACGCCAAGCTTATCCTTAGAGTCTGAGTACCCAAGCATTTCAGCTAACTTGCGTTGATAATCGAATAGTAGTCGTTCTTCCCCTCGGCCCGCGATTAGATGCAACCCGTACCTAACGGCCCATAAAAATTCTTCATCGCGACGTAGTGTTAAATACTCTTCTTCAGAAAGAAAACCTTCCTTAACTAAGTGAGAGCGGCGATACACATTGAAGTGTCGCTTAGCTGTCCAGTTAACCAGCTGTATGTCCCGAAGTCCGCCAGGAGCCTCTTTTATATTGGGTTCAAGGTTATATTCAGTGTCGCCGTGTTTGTGATGACGAGCGATCTGTTCATCAATTTTTCCTCGATAAAATAAAGCAGACGCCCATATTTTATCGGGACCTGTTTTTTTATGCATGGACACAAGAAGTTCACGATTACCACAAATTAAACGAGTTTCCATTAGGTTGGTGGCAACGGTAATATCTGTTCTCGCTTCTACAACACACTGGGATATAGATCTAACGCTATGGCCTATCTTGAGTTGAATGTCCCATAAAAAAGCTAAGAAATTTTCAATATTCTTTCGGTACTTCGTTGCATGATCTTTTCGCATCAAAATGAGTAAGTCGATATCTGAGTGAGGGTGTAACTCACCACGCCCATAGCCACCGACTGCAATGAGGCATATTCCGTCATCCCAAGAGTATCGCTCCCAGGCTAGAGACAGTATTGAATCCGCAAAGCGTGCACTTTCATTAACCAGCGTGTGGATATCTTCGCCTTCATAAAATCGATTATTGAAGTGAGCTTTTGCTGCACTAAGGGCGTCTCGAAAGACGGGAATTGGTTCACCATTGGCGAGATCATTCAAAAAACGTTTTTTATCAAAGAATAGGGGTGACCATGCTTCTGAAGGGCTTGATGACACTGGATGAGTCTCCGAGTTAAAGCGATTCTTCCTGCCTTAAAGTAAAAACCTCACACCCATTAGCTGTAACTACCATGGTATGCTCCCATTGCGATGACAGTCGCCCATCTTTAGTTTCGACTGTCCAACCATCATTTTTTAATTTAGTGGTATATTTTCCGGCATTAAGCATTGGCTCAATCGTAAACGTCATTCCTTCTTTTAACTCTAGGCCCGTCCCTTTGCTTCCATAATGAAGAACCTGTGGTTCCTCGTGAAACTGTGAGCCGATACCGTGACCACAATAGTCCCGCACAACTGAGTAATAATTTTTTTCCGCATGAACTTGGATTATGTTGCCGATATCACCGAGTTGAACCCCAGGCCCTACTATTTGAATTGCCTTGTACATGCACTCTTGGCTGACATTGACTAATCGCTGAGCATGGGGTTGAACCGCGCCAACGCAATACATTTTACTAGTGTCGCCAAACCAACCATCCTTAATGACAGTGACATCAATATTAATGATGTCACCATTTTTTAGAATCTTCTTTTCAGAGGGAATACCATGGCAGATCACCTGATTCACAGAGGTGCAAATTGACTTTGGAAAACCTTTGTAGCCAAGACATGCAGGAATCGCTTTTTGAACGTTGACGATATGGTTATGACAGATTTGATCTAAGGTTTCTGTGCTGACACCAGGCACTACATGCTCTTCTATTAACTCCAGAACCTCCGCAGCTAAACGACCAGCAATTCGCATTTTAGCAATTTCCGAGTTACTTCTTAGCTTTACCGTCATAAAATTTTCCCTGGGATTCTTCGAAAGCTCTATTGTACGCGTGTTGCGGTAAATGGGGGAGTGGTTGACTTAAATTTTATTGCTTATGGTAGAAAAAAAATATTGGCTGTGCCCACCCGCGTCGCAGATCGATTTAACATTGATATATTCCCTACCTTTTTTCTTTAATTGGTAGCACCAATATGGTATAAAGCGCGCCGTTGTGAGAATGATCTCTCAACTTAATTTAATTTAAACGACACACATGTTCCGACACAATGGTCTGGGTGCCTGCACTGAGTGGTTTTTCTTTGCTGGGTTGATCATTGGGGAATATGGAGGCTTAACCCCAAGAGGAAAAATTATGTCTATTGTCAGTATGCGCGATATGTTGCAAGCTGGTGTTCACTTCGGTCACCAAACTCGTTTCTGGAATCCAAAAATGGGCCAGTATATTTTCGGCTCACGAAATAAAGTACACGTTATTAATCTTGAACATACAGTTCCGGCCTTCAACGAAGCACTCGAAGTATTGCGAGTTCAAGCGGCCAAAGGTAATCAAATTCTATTTGTAGGCACCAAGCGAGCAGCTCAGAAAATAATTAAAGAGCAAGCCGAAAGGTGTGGTATGCCTTATGTAAGTCATCGTTGGCTTGGTGGTATGTTAACTAATTACAAAACCATTCGAGCATCTATTCGGCGATTTAGGGATCTTGAGTCCCAAGAAAGCGATGGTACGTTCGAAAAGTTGAATAAAAAAGAAATTCTTACTCGTACTCGCATGAAAGATAAGTTGGAAAATTCTATCGGCGGAATTAAGGATATGAACGGTCTGCCGGACATTCTTTTTGTAATTGATGTAGATCATGAGCGCATTGCGATTAATGAAGCAAACAAACTAGGCATTCCAGTGGTTGGAATTGTTGATTCTAATAGTGATCCCGATGGGGTTGATTATATTATCCCTGGAAACGATGACTCTATTCGAGCCATCAAACTATATGCAGCGTCGATTGCCGACGCAGTTCTTGAAGGCAAGGCCCAGTCGGCAACTATAACAAGCAAAGATGAGTTTGTTGAGGTTGCAGAGGATGTACCTGCCAAGGTGAGTCCAAAGGTTGCGGTCAAAGCGGCGGCTACCATTGAAGAAGCTCCAGTAGCTGAAGAAGCTTCTGCAGAGACTAAAGAGTCGACCGCCGAGAGTTCTGATAAGTAGTTAATATAGGTGTCAGGCTTAGCTAAAGGGGGTTTCTGCCCCCTTTATTTTAAATGAAATTATGATTTAGAGAGGATTACGATGTCACAAGTAACAGCATCTTTGGTAAAAGAGCTACGAGACCGAACAGGGTTGGGTATGATGGAGTGTAAACGAGCACTCGTAGAAGCCGATGCAGATATTGATAAGGCGATCGAAGATTTACGTAAGTCCAGTGGGATGAAAGCGGCTAAGAAAGCCGGGCGGACGGCCGCAGATGGACTTGTCTCCGTCAAGGTTGAAGGTGGCTATGGAGTTGTCGTTGAGGTTAATAGCGAGACTGACTTTGTTGCCCGAGATGAAGGGTTTCAGGGCTTTGTCGCTGAGGTGGTCAATGCTGGATTTGCATCTAAGACTAAAGATATGGCCGCCCTTATGAAGGGAGATTTAGAGTCAGCTAGACAAGCACTAGTGCAAAAAATAGGTGAAAATATTTCTCCTAGAAGAATTTCTTGTGTTGAAGCAGAAGTTGTCGGCGGATATGTTCACAGCAATAATAGAATCGCTGTTATAGTGGGTCTCAGCGGTGGTGACGAGGAGTTGGCTAAAGATGTAGCGATGCATGTAGCAGCTGTTAATCCAGCTGTTGTAAGTTCTGACCAAATGCCTGCCGATGTTGTCGCTACAGAGAAAGAGATTTTTGCAGCGCAGGCAAGAGAGAGTGGTAAGCCAGAAGAGATTATTGAAAAAATGATCGTCGGTAGAGTGAATAAGTTTTTGAAAGAGAGCAGTCTAGTGGATCAACCATTTGTTAAAGACCCAGACACGTCTGTTGGCAACTTGGTTAAAGCCGCTGGTGCTGAGATACTATCCTTCGTAAGATTTGAAGTGGGTGAAGGTATTGATGTTGAAGAGGTAGACTTTGCTGCAGAGGTAGCTGCTCAAGTGCAGGGTGCCAGCTAAGATTCAAGTATAGGAGTTGCTATGCCAGTTTCGGGGAAAGTTAAAGAATACAAAAGAATTTTACTGAAACTCAGTGGTGAGGAGTTGATGGGGAGCGAAGGCTTTGGGATAGATCCTAAGGTTCTTGACCGCATGGCTCTTGAAATAGGTCAACTCGTAGGTATCGGTGTTCAAGTAGGATTGGTGATTGGAGGTGGTAACCTGTTCAGGGGTGCCGCCCTCAATGCAGCCGGTATGGATCGAGTTACTGGCGATCATATGGGAATGTTAGCCACAGTAATGAATGCATTGGCTATGCGTGATGCATTGGAGAGATCCAATATTTCGTCACAAGTCATGTCGTCTATCCCTATGAGTGGAGTTGTAGAGCACTATGACAGACGCCGTGCGATGCGCTACCTCAAAGATGGGGATGTAGTTATATTTGCTGCCGGTACAGGCAATCCTTTTTTCACTACGGACTCAGCGGCGTGCTTGCGGGGTATAGAGATTAATGCTGATGTGGTATTGAAAGCCACAAAGGTTGACGGTGTTTACAGCGCCGATCCGATGATTGATTCAAATGCTGAGCTATACTCTAATCTTACTTATGATGAGATTCTTGACAAGAAACTCGGTGTAATGGATTTAACTGCAATTTGTCTCTGTCGTGAACATAAAATGCCGTTGCGTGTTTTTAGAATGTCAAAACAAGGTGCTTTGTTAAATCTGGTGGTTGGCGGCGAAGAAGGCACACTCATCGAAGAACAGTAAGGAATTAATTAATGATTAATGAGTTGAAAAACGATGCTGAAGTGCGGATGTCAAAGTCCTTAGATGCATTGGCAAATGCTTTTAATAAAATACGCACTGGGCGAGCACACTCAAGTTTGTTGAACGGGATCTCAGTCGACTATTATGGCGTTGATACACCACTATCACAGGCGGCTTCAATTGTGGTTGAGGACTCAAGAACACTCTCGGTTACCCCTTGGGAGAGATCATTGATTCCCGAAATTGAAAAAGCAATCATGAAATCAGATTTGGGTTTAAATCCGACTACAGCGGGTACCGTCATTAGGATTCCGCTTCCAGCCCTTACTGAAGAAACTCGAAAAAACTATGGTAAGCAAGCAAAAGCAGAAGCTGAAAGCTCAAGGGTGTCAATTCGGAATATCCGTCGTGATATTCTCTCTGAATTAAAGGACCTGCTTAAGGAGAAAGAGATCAGTGAAGATGAAGAACGGAAAGCCCACGATGACATCCAAAAGATAACTGATCGTTTCGTTGGTTCAGTAGACGAGGCGCTATCGGTTAAAGAAAAGGATTTGATGGAGATTTAATCTCCTCAACTAATGGCAGATTATGCAACAAGATCAGCAAACAGTTGAACGCCCTTTGCCGCATCAGATTTTAATGATGTCTAAGACAAGTTGCCTGGCTTGTAAATTTATATTCCCTGCTACTGGCAAGTTTTCTAGTCCTAGTGTTCGTTTGGTTTTAGCCAATGCTTAAGCTTAGGATCGTTACAGCGGTTCTTATGGCTATAGTGTTTTTAGCCATGTTACTTTCAATGTCCCCAATGGTTTTTTCTATCGCCATTCTTTTTGTGGTTGCGCTTGGAGCATGGGAGTGGGCGGATGTCATTGGAATCTCGGGAACTGGCCCACGGCTTGGGTATTTATTTGTCCTATTATGTACGATCTTTAGTGTTGGGGTCTGGTTAGGTTTTCCTGACGGCGTTGCGTCTGGCCGTGCTCAAAGCATATTGCTGATAGCCGTAACTCTATGGGCAGTAATTTTTCTATGGATTCAAGGTTATCCCTCTAGTGCTATCTTATGGTCGCCTAGGCCTGTTCAAGCAGTAATAGGTATATTGTTAATTACCTTTACGTGGGTAGCGATTGTGTCAATCCTGTATAAAGACCATGGTCAGCTGTTGTTGTTGGTTGGTATTCTGATCGTGGTGCTTGCAGATGTTGGTGGTTTTATAGTTGGTAAAATCGCTGGCCGCCATAAAATGGCACCTATGGTAAGCCCAGGCAAGACCTGGGAAGGGTTTGCAGGCGGGTTAGTGTTTCAGTTGGTTTTGATAGGCTGTTTGATGCAATTCTGGCCGGAACCTCTCTCCATACTGACTTTATCTGTTCTTGTTTTCCCCGTGGCCTTGTTCTCCGTGATTGGTGATTTGTTTGAAAGTATGATTAAACGTTGCAGCGGAGTAAAAGATAGTGGTGCGATACTTCCTGGACACGGCGGCGTGCTGGATCGTATTGATGGAATAATGGCGGCCCTACCCATGTATGCTCTGTTATTAAACTCAAATTATAGTTTTTGAATATGAATCAGATAACTGTACTTGGGGCAACAGGATCAATCGGAGTTAGTACTCTTGATGTAATAGAGCAACACTCTCATGACTATAATATATTTGCACTTACGGGAAATAAAAAGATTCCTTTACTTGCCGAGCAATGTGCAAAATTTAATCCTAAGTATGCTGTCGTGATGGACGCTGAGGCTGCGGCCGAGTTAATCAGTCTCTTGACTCAAAATCATGTATCGACTCAAGTTTTAGTCGGTACTGACGCGCTTGCATCGGTTAGTAGTCATGAAGACGTCGATATAGTGATGGCTGCAATTGTTGGGTCAGCCGGGTTGGTACCTACGTTGGCGGCTGCTAGTGCAGGGAAAAAAGTACTTCTTGCCAATAAAGAGTCTCTCGTCATGGCTGGTAATTTATTGATGCAAGCAGTCGATAAGTCTGGAGCTACTTTGCTACCTATTGATAGCGAGCACAATGCAATTTTTCAATGCCTACCTAGAGATATTAAGAGCTTATCAAAAGGGGGAGTTAGCAAGCTTCTTCTTTCCGCTTCTGGAGGTCCATTTCGTGGTTGGTCTCTTGGGGACATGGGTGAAGTTACCCGAGAACAAGCCTGTGCCCATCCAAATTGGAGCATGGGGCAAAAGATATCGGTAGACTCTGCAACAATGATGAATAAGGGGCTTGAACTTATTGAGGCCTGTTGGTTATTTGACGTGACGTATGACCAGGTCGATATAGTGGTGCATCCTCAAAGCATTATTCATTCATTGGTCCAGTACGTGGATGGCTCAGTTCTTGCCCAGATGGGTAACCCAGATATGCGAACTCCGATTGCTCATGCATTGGCTTGGCCTAAAAGAATTACCTCTGGCGTCAGCGATTTGAATCTCGCTGAGATTGCTAGGCTAGATTTTGAAGAACCCGATTTAGTGAATTTCCCCAGTCTTGGTCTGGCTTACGAGGCAGCTAGAGTGGGTTTAGATGCGCCGGTGGTATTAAATGCGTCAAACGAGATAGCAGTTCAAGCTTTTCTTGATGGCCGCATAGGTTTTACCCAAATAGCTGAAGTTGTAGCTGATACAATGGCTCATGCTATATTTAATGAACCAGACTCTCTTAGCGGAGTCCAAGAGTCGGACAAAGAAGCTCGCGCAAGAAGTGCAGAGATTATTTTGAGGGTACAACGTTAAATGTTAGATCTTGCTGTAACAGTATTTTATTTCTTCATCAGTCTTGGAGTCTTGGTGACAATACATGAGTTTGGTCATTTTTGGGTGGCTAGACGTTGTGGTGTTCGCGTCGAGCAGTTTTCTATTGGTTTTGGTGCTCCGCTAGTAACATGGACCGATAAACTCGGGACAGAGTTCAGATTAGCGGTTCTACCTCTTGGTGGTTTCGTAAAAATGCTAGATGAGCGAACCGATTCAATCTCTGAAGAGGATAAAGCATTTGCCTTCACTAGCAAGACACCATGGCAACGGTTAGCGATCATTCTAGCAGGCCCTGTAGCTAACTTTTTACTCGCTGTCATTATATTTTGGTTCATATTTCTAGGAGGGGAACGTGGCCTGGCACCCGTTGTCGGCGCAGTAAAGGTAGACTCTATAGCGGAACAGGCTGGATTTGAGAGTGGCATGGAGATAGTCGAAATTTCCGGAATACAGACCAACTCTTGGGGTAGTGTTTCGCGAGAACTTTTTAATTATATTGGCCGATCAGAGGACATCCCCTTTGTGGTTACATATGCTGATTCGTCGATTCGATATGAAATCCCGGTAAGAGTCAATGCTTGGCTTGAGGACGAAGAAGACCCCAGAACTTTGAATGCCTTAGGGCTATCGCCAGCTATAGAATTAGAATTTCTCTCCGTTTACGGCATTGAAAAAGAAAGCGCTGCAGAGGAAGCGGGGCTTCGTGTAGATGATAGATTGATTACCCTTAATGGAGAATTAATTAACTCTCTTGAGAAGTTCGTGGACGATGTCTCAAGCAGTGCTGGCCTGTCGTTAACATTAGGTGTTGAAAGATCATTTGATGGCGGGAGTCCTGAGCAGCTCACGATATCCGCAACTCCTAAAGTTGGCTTAAGGGATGGAGAGAAAGTAGGACTCCTCGGCGTTCAACTATCCTCGAATAGTAAGTATCCCGAAGCTCTTGTTAGGCAGATCGAATACAGTGCTCTGTCAGCAATACCAAGGGCAATGCAAGAGACAGCCAGTACCTCTGTTTTTGTCGTTAAGTCCATTGGAAAGTTAGTAGTTGGAGATTTGAGTTCTAAAAACCTCAGCGGTCCCATTACTATAGCGAAAGTTGCAGGTGATTCAGCCAGAGCGGGTGCAGATAATTTTGTTCGCTTCGTGGCTATTCTGAGTATAATGCTCGGCGTGATGAATCTGTTGCCAGTGCCAGTGTTAGATGGCGGACATATATTGTTCATCCTTATAGAGTTAGCTAAAGGTTCGCCAGTATCTGAAAGGATTCAGCTCGTAGGCTACAAAGCTGGCTTTGCTATGCTAATTGGGTTGATGGTTTTTGCTACATTTAATGATCTCATGCGTTCATTCTGAGATATTGTATTTCGACTAATCACTAGGTTTAAACATTTTAATGAAGCGACTGTTAACCGTTTTACTCACTCTTCTTATTGTTAATTCAACCTCTGTTTATGGGGATGAATTTCAGGTCTCAGATATTCGCATTGAAGGTCTTCAGAGAGTATCAGCAGGAACTGTATTTGCTGCTCTGCCTATTAATGTGGGAGATATGGCTGATGACGCGTCTATCCGTCAGGCAACCCGGTCATTATTTCGCACTGGATACTTCGCAGATGTCATCATGGCCAGAGAAAATGGAATACTGGTGATTGGCCTTATTGAGCGTCCAGCTGTTACTGAAATTAATATTGAGGGTAACAAAGCTATTGAAACGGATCAATTGATGGATGCGTTGAGAGACAATGGTTTAGCTGAGGGGCAGATTTTCCGTCAAGTTATCCTAGAAGGTATGAGTCAAGAGTTGCAGAGACAATATGTCTCCCAAGGCCGCTACGGTGCACTGGTACAGACAGAGGTTAAGGATTTACCGCGTAATCGAGTATCGGTGAATATTGATATCGATGAAGGCGATGTTGCAAAAATTAGGCATATTAATATTGTTGGAAACAATGATTTTGTTGAACAAGACTTATTGGACGAGTTTGAGCAAAATGAGACGGGCTGGCTGTCATGGATAACCAGTGATGACAAGTATTCCAGAGAGAAATTATCTGGAGATTTAGAAACTCTTGAAAGTTGGTACTTAGACCGAGGTTATCTGAAGTTTGAAGTTATGAGTACTCAGGTGTCGATTAGTCCCGATAAGGAGTCAGTGTTTATTACCATTAACATTGATGAAGGTGACGTTTATACAATCAGCGGTATTGAGTTGGCTGGTGATTTAATAATTTCTGAAGCTGAAGCGAGAGCTTTAGTTTTATTGCGAGAGGGAGTTATCTTTTCTCAAGTATTAATGACTACGTCGAGTGAATATATTACAAAACGTTTAGGTAATGAAGGCTATACTTTTGCTGAAGTCGAGGGCTTTCCCGACATTGATGAAGAGGCCAAGACGGCAAGCGTGACCTTTGTGGTTAAGCCTGACATGAGAGCATATGTCAGAAGAATAGAATTCCGTGGAAATACCAAGACAGCAGATCAGGTTTTGCGTCGTGAACTTCGACAAATGGAGGGTGGCTCTGCCAATAACGCGCTTATTGAGTTGTCCAAAGTGCGTCTTGAAAGGGTTGGGTTCTTCAAAGAGGTCACAGTTGAGAATGTTCCTGTTGCAGGGACCAGCGATCAAATCGATGTGATATACACCGTTGAAGAGCAGCCCTCTGGGTCTGTAGGGGCCAATTTAGGCTATTCTCAGGGCTTTGGTCTGATGCTTGGCGCCAATCTGACTGAAAATAACTTCCTAGGGACAGGAAAGCAGGTCGGTGTCGGTGTTAACAAGA